>Ga0209067_10000031_pt1 | contig 96970 bp, 83 predicted proteins | sample ColStrG_CSR_2013_FD_187199 | JGI IMG/M metagenome (GOLD analysis project Ga0209067, IMG submission 187199) | Freshwater sediment microbial communities in response to fracking from Pennsylvania, USA - Cold Stream Run_MetaG_CSR_2013 (SPAdes)... | ecosystem: Environmental > Aquatic > Freshwater >...
CCACTTTGGTCTTAAATTCAGCGGAAAATTTGCGTCTACTCGTACTCATAAGATTTAGTTAAATTTAATAGTTTTTAAACTTAACTACTGGTCCTATTTTCGGGGTCCACTACACTATTCGGTTTAGAATTTTTCAATCGAGTTCTGGATTTTATCATCCAAACGTAAAATAAATTAAATAAAAGTTGGTAGGTTTATTAAGAGGATCTGGTAGAAAATGAAATGTTTATTTTATCGGTAACAGGAAAAATTAAAAATTTTTCCTGTTACCTGTTGATTAATTATTTCAAGAAGGAAATTGGAAAGTTTTATTAGTCCCAATAGCTAATACTTAATTTGACTTTTTTATTTTTTTAACCTAAAACCAGATTAAGCATTATAAATTACAAATAGACAATACTTTCCCCCCCATTATTTGTTTCTTTTTCTGGAGTTTAGACAATAAATATATTGGTAGACCTTTATTTTTTCAACCGGGCTGGATGAATCTCTTTTCTATCCAGTTTTTTAACTGTTCTTTCCGGTTCAGGATTTTCCTCATTTAGAAATTTTGATAAAAGTTGATGGCCAAAGGCATGCAGTGGCTTTTTCTCTAGTATGGGGTTCCTTCGAATGAAGCCCTCCCCTCCCCCACTGACCTCTTCGTTAGAATTAGATGACGAATCTTCAAGTTTTTTTAGATTCTCGATTTCGGTATATTTTTCTTTCATTCCCCTCAGAATTATCAAATAATCCGCTTCCTTTTTTCTAGTGCCTTGCGTAGGTTTTTTATTTCTCCTTTATGATCCTGGAACCATTGGTATAGTATTGCGTTGGTTAGATCTCCCAAGTTGGCACCATTATCCGACGCCAGTGATTTCAATTCAAAATGAATGGGATCTAAAACTTTGATCATAGTAAATCCTTTAACTTCTTTTAAAGATTCAGGTAACTGGAAATAATCTATGACTTTCATCTTTCCAAAATAATTTGTTGAATTCATAGACGGGTCTTCATTTCCTTGGGTTTCCTTCAAGGGATCATCTCCTTCTTCTTCTGAGGATGTTTCCTTTTCAAGATATTTGGGTGGTAAGGTTGATCCTAAGTCCTCCAAAGGAATATTTTTTTCTTGGCTTAGGATCCTATCGATGATCTTAGGATCGATTGTGGGTGTGCTTTCTGGTTGAATTCTTTTGTTTCTAAATTTTTGTATGTCTGACATATTATTGGGTGATAATTTCTATAAGTTCCTCAATGAATTTTGTAATAAAATGGTCCGGGTTCTCGGAACCTTTTAATGGCAATAGGGTAGATAAATTTCCTCGAACCAAATCAGTATTATCGTAGAATTCGTTTTTCATAAATTTGAAAGAGGTATTTTCTTCCACATATTGTCTCCCAATTTCAAATGCATCCTTAAGTTTGGTTTTAGTATACTTAGAATAAAAAAAACGTACATCTTGAATTTGAATGGCTGGGGATTTCATAATATTCTCCAAAACTCTTGCAAAGGTCACGGTCTGAGGAATGGTCTTTCCATCAGGGTGTACGGGAATAAAAACAAAATCTGTATACGGTAGAAATAAAGACAAAACCTCAGAATCTATACTACCCGGAGTATCAATAAAAATTATGTCTGTGGTATCATCAAGCCCTTTTAAGGTTTCCTTAATTTGTCCAGGCACCAACCGAATAATTGGATAAATAGGGCGACTCTCTTTCTCAAACGCTTTATAAAATTGTTTGATTTTAACTTTCTCCCCCATTTGTTCTAATTGAAATAGTTCGTTTTCCCGATCCTCGCAAGCACTTAACTGACGCAAGTCAGCATCCAAAAGAACAACTCGATAATCGGTGGCATAATGCAAGTAGGTGCAAACCGTCTCTATAGTAGTGGTTTTTCCTGTTCCTCCTTTCCCAGAGGAGAATGCTACAGTAACAGCCATAAGTTTTAAAGTTAACTAGTGTACAATATTTAAAGTATTCAAAAATACTATAATGTCTTAATAGTAAGAAACAATAATGAAAAATAACAAACAAGTATAACTATAAACCAAAATGTAATAATGTTGTATAGAAAGAATGTTAAATACAAAACATACAAAAAAATAAACAAAAAGTATATATAGAAAAAAATTAATATTGTATTATTTAAAAAAAGGAAGATTTATAGTAAGTAATATGTATTGTTTAAAAGTATGTAAACAAACTAGCATACAATCATACAAGTATTCAAGTATACAAACAATAAGCATTAAAGTGTTCTTGTATAAAAGTATAAAAGTATACTTGTTAAAAGGTTAACTTGTATAAAAGTATACTATTTAAAAAATGTGAAAGCATTATCGCTTTAAACCTATCAAGTGACTCCAATGACAAATTATTTTTCATTTTAATGAATCTCAAAATTACTTCTTGAATTTATCATTATCCAATCCAATGGGGGTAAGGATAAGTGAATTAGATAAATTGGTATCTGTTTGATAATTACGAATCCTGTAAAAAAGAAGAAATATATAATATCACAAATCTCCCAATTCAACGTTTTATTTTTCCTCTTTCCTGAGATGGAAGATGTCTCTTTCTTGGCCTTTTAATAGGTTCAAAAGTTGATCCTTTGATTCTTTTCCTTTTTGAGCCAACTTAATCCATCGAGGATCCTCTAATATTTGATTCGGGTGATACTTGGTGGAAATGGGAGCACTATACTGTCCTAATTCCTGATGCCAGTTCTTTAAAACTGCATACTCATCTTGTAGAACATACCCCAAGCGAAGGGGCGCCTCGTAAACTGTACCTAGGCCTAAATCATTGAAATAGCAGCACATGTATTCATCAAAGCAGGCATGGGGATCTTGGTTCAAAGGATCTAACCAGGCTTTTCGTTGAAGCTCGATATCGGTTAATTCTCGAATGGCTTTTAGCCATTGGGAACGCCAAATAATTCTTTCTTCCTCCATAAAGGCTTAATTTCCTGTTTTCTCTCGAAAAAATTGTCAATTTAAGCTAATTCTAGTTTGATTAATTTTTACTTCGCTTTTTTAAAAAAATGTGGATTCATTATTCTCACCCTAGCCATTAACAGAAACCCAAACTAATTAGCCCCCGAACATGAGCAATTAGAAGGTTTTATTTGGGATCCTTTTTTGCTTTTAGGAATGATTTATTTTAGAACAGGGTCTTTGTTTTCTAAACCAAAAGGCATTGGTAAACTGGCAGGATTTAAATTCCTGCTTTATACATTCTCTTCAAAGGGTTAACTTAGGGAAACCCAATATAAAAATCTATTTTGCAAAAAGGAGCCATCGCCCTCACGAAAGAGCCTCGCATATGGGGTCCAATAAAGCCTCTTAAATTCAAGTCTATTTTATTAGAAAAACGGCTGACAAAAAGGATTAATGATATACTTTTTTATCTCTGATTCCAACTCTTTTATCCAGTGGAATAATTTTTGTACATTTAAAATTAGATGAAGGGAATATTATATGGCTCTACGAGCTAAATTAATTGATACCTTTGTCCTTTTAAATGGATAAAATTATGAAAGCACCCAGCGGCATTACCGTAGAACAAGTTTTAAAAAATAGGGTGGAGGCAAAAAAGCTCATGGGGCAGGTAATATTAGGCTCCAATCAAGAAAGTGAAAAGACTGAATTAATTAAAGACGGAACGAAAATCTATACGGTAAGAAAAATAGGTTTTTATTCCCAATCAAAAAAGTAATTCAGTAATCATGAACATTGCATTAGGTGCAATTGTCCTCGCTATCCTGATTTACCCAGGGATTCTTTTTCGATTTGCCTATGTCAGTGGGCCTTATTCTTCTAGGAATTTTGCATCCTCCTTGATTGATGAATTATTATTTTCCTTAATCCCTGCTCTTTTTTTTCAATTATTTGCTTTCTTTTCGGCTACTTGTATTTTTAATCAAGAGGTTAGGCTGGATGTCATTTATAAATTAATTGTGGGTCCGTTTTCTGGGGCCAGTCAATCAGGTAATGCCATTCGATCGTTGGGATCTGGCGACTTTTCATTGATCCAGAACAATGTAGGATGGTTCACGGTATATATGATTGTGGTAAGTGCGATGGCCGTGTTTTTAGGTTTAAAGTTCCGGAAACTTTCTGAGGACTGTTTTTGGTATGAGGATAATCCTATTTTTAAATTTAATAATGAATGGTGGGAAATCTTTTCTGGGAGGATATTGGGAAAAGAGATTTATAAAGAGGAGATTCGAAAAAAGGAAAAAGAATTCTTTATAACAGTTACTGCGCTGACGAATACCGCTGAGGGATGCTATTTATATTATGGTAAGCTTGAGGAGTACTATTTTTTGAATAACGATTTGGATCGAATTTGCCTAAGTGAGGTCTATAGACGCCCCTTAAAAGAGGATCGAAAAAAAAGTACCGAGGATTCTGAAAAAAAAATCCCTGACTTGGATGACCGGTATTATTATCTCCCTGGATCCATTTTTGTCCTGAAATATGCCGATATTGTCAATCTAGACATCCAATTTAATTTCCTTGAGGAGCTTACCGCTAAATCGCCTTCTTTGGCAAATCTCCAGGAGTGATCCCAATAAAGCAATACCGAAAGTTCCTTATGGGGTCTTTTTCCATATTCTTTATCGTTGGCTTTAAAAGTATTATTTGCAGTAATTTAACCGTCTCTTAAACAACTCTTTTTCAATTTTATTAACTGTATTTATAAATCGAATCATTTCCTATAAAAAGTACCACCTTTAGCTTTAAATCCCCAGGATCAGGAAAAGTCAAACTAGGCGATTTCCACCAGAAAAATTTCATGTGGAACCATTTTAGGACTGAATAAATCTTGAGTTTTAAAAAATTTTATTCATGTATACGGAAACCAGGTCAAAAATTGACACTGGCCAGCTTTTATAATCGAACTGCCTGAAATATACCGGAAAATTGGACCCCGAGTCACTTTGCCTCAGATTAGACGGAAAACATCCTAACAATAATGCCAAATTTGGCATGCAAAAAAGAAAAGGAAATGGCGCTACAGGATAATTGAATCTTTACCTTCCCTTATAAGACATTGCCTTCCTTTGTCAAATCCTTCCCTACATTTTTTAATAATACTAGTTTCTAGGGATAAAAGGAGTAAACTGAATAAGCGGCATTCCTAAAAAAGCCTTTTCTAGTTTTTTCTAGCCCTATTGTAAAAGCCATTCCTTTTACCATTTGTCTAACCCTGCTCCAGATCTTTGGGGTCTGTATAGGTCTTGATTTGGTCGATCTGAAACTTTCTCACCTCGGGCTCTTTGCCATCCTTTCTGGTACATTTAAACCCTATTTTTGGTAAAATAGTGCAAGGAAAAAGGATCCTTATTGATTATAGATTTTCAATTGGGTTAGCAAAAAAGTTGTTCCATCTTGGTGGTATTGAGGGTGGAGAATCAAGTGATAATCTCCGGTTGCTGAACCCGGGAATGTCGCTTTTAAAATATGGGCTCCTTTCTTCGCATACAACCTTTTAGGGTTTTGTCCGTCCAATTGGAAGCCAAAATAGCTGCTGTCGACGTTAGTCGTCACGGATAACTCAATGGTAAAAGTCCTTCCAAAAGGGAGTGAAAAACCGATTTGAATGTTATTGTCGGATGGGCTTTGCTCATATAGAGACTCGTAAAATCCAAAGGGGTATGGAGGGTTGCTCGCTCCATCTTGCGGTGCAAAGTCTACCAGTCTTTTAAAACTAGCGATCTGTGCAGAATACTTCCCCGGTTTCCCTATAGCAGAAAATCCTGAATGCATACCATTGAAGGGGGTTAGTATATGGGTCACCAATTGGAAAGTCCCATTAGCAATTCCGAGGGGCTTTAAGTTTTGTGCATAGCCAAAAAGGGACAAATAAAGAAGGCAAAGGGTAGTTAATATATTTTTCATGGCATTATTCGATTTATTTGGGTAAAAGCACTAGATAAAATTATTATAATAAAATAAATTCTTCCAAAACGGGGGAAAATCAGGATTCCTCTCCCTTTTGTAGTTTTTCGCTCATGAAAATAAACAAATAACCATCCAAGACTTCAAGGTGTTTTTACGGTTTTAGGACAAAATGTATAGACTATTTTGATTAATTGATTTATGAATTTTTTTTCTTTCGGATTTTGGATAATTATTTCGGTTTTAAACATTCAGGGTATAACAAATCCTAAACTTAAACGAAATTCGTCCTTATAAGGACTGGTGGCCGCGGTTGGGAAGAGGTAGGATAGGTCCAGATGAAAAGTGTCAATATGAATTCCTGCTCCTGCGGTAATATACCTTTGATCCCCTAAGTAAGGGTTTTCATAATGATACCCGGTTCGAAAAAAAAGCTTATCCCGGAATTCAAATTCTACACCAAACCCCCAGACTAATTGCTTGAGCTCTTCTTTAAAACCTCCTGGTGCATCATAGAATGAGGAAATCAAGGCCGATGCAACCGATTGATTAGGGTCCTTCCCGGCCAGTATGATCGTCGTATTGTTCCCTTGGGCATCTTTTTGGTATATAGGTAGAGTTGGTACCAGCTTTTTATCCGTTTCAATTGAAAAATTTATTCCTTTTTGATAACCATTTAGATGAAGTTGCGCCCCTAGGCGAAGGGTGGCAGGCAAATAATTAGCCCCCCCGACGGCTTCTCCTCCGAGTTTCGGACCTATATTGCTTACCGATATTCCATAAGAGAAGGAGGATTCATTGCGAAAAGAGGTATTGGAATAATAGCCCATATCGACTGCAAAATCGGAGGGTGAGGAGACAACGCTGGTACTCTGAGTAAGGTCGGAATGCAGGTATTTCACCGAAAAACCTAGAGAGCCGTGTTCTGACAGTCTTCGGGAATAGGCTAAAGCTAGCGAAAACTCATTGGGGGTGTAGGATCCCAAACTATTTCCAACGATGTCTGATATGCCGACCTTTCCTAGCGAAAAATAGGACAAAGAAAGACCCAGTGTGGCTTTACTATCTAGTGTTCTGTAGGCCGATAGGGTATTGGTAGATATTCCACTTTTTGATAACGTGGTTAGTCCAGGCACATAGGATATGCCAATTCCATAGCTGCCTGGCATATAGGAAAGCTTGCCGACGTTCCAATATAGGGAATAGACATCGGCATCGGTAGCCACACCGTTCTCTCCCTTTGCAGAGGAAAGGGGATCCGGGGCGATCTCTAAAAAGGGTAGGGCGGTGGTGGCCAAGGGGCTATTTTGCCCCCATAGGTATACAGGAATACCTAGAAAAAGGAGAAAAAGGATTCCTTTCATTATTATTTGATGGCTGTGATTTGCTTGGTAACTACTTTTGAGAAGGCTCCATCGTTATCCTTTGCTTGAACTGATAGGGTAAAAACTCCGGAGGAAGAAAAAATATGCTTAATCGAGCTTTGTGTGGTTAAAATGGTGTCCCGCTCCACCGTAAATGTATATTGCACGATACCTCCACCGAAATGCTGGTCTGGGTCATAAGATGCTGAAGCGTCGATCAAATATTCCAAAGAGTCTACATTTCGTAATGGGCTTACAACGAAAGAGGCCACCGGGGCCAGATTTTTAAAGGTAAAAAGAGATAGGTTCGCCTTGGCTGAATTGTGAAACTGATCGGAGGCAGTAAAGGTAATCTGGGTGAGCCCTTCCGCAGCCGGGAAAAACGTGGATTGGGACCGGTAATCAAAAAAGGGCAGTAGCCCATGTACGGTGTCCCCACGGTTAATCACAATTCCGTTGCCCTGGGAATACTGATACGATAATGAGGTGTAGTAGCGGTCGGAATCCGATAACCGCAAATCAATCCCGTAATAGTTTAAACTCGGGTTCGAGAGTTTGATCGAATCGGTTACCGAGGAGGAGAGCGTTCCCTTGGCGAAGATCTTAAGGCTTGGCGAAGTGGGGAAATTTCCAATGGTATCTAAACGATCTTTACAGGCTGTAAACCCTCCAATCAAGCCAAAAACGAAAAGATAGGATAAAATCTTTTTCATGTTATAATTTTAAGACCTTCTCGAGATCATCGATTTCAGCGCTTTTTAAAATCACCAGGTAGTAGGTATTATGGGATAGTCGGCTTAGATGCTCTTCATTGGTTAGTTTGAACTTATTGTCGCCAGCCTGGCCATCGAGGACGCCAGTAAGTACTATCCTTCCGAGGACATCCATAAATTGATAATGAACGGGTTGTGGGGTCTTCAGCTTAAAAGCTATGTACAAGATGTCTGTAAATGGGGAAGGATATACACGCACCCCAGGGGGAATAGAATCCGTTCCGGTAGGGCGAGGATTGGTAGCAGCCAAATGGGCGGAGTCATCTTGGCTGACGGTGACTAGTGGTAAGGTAATCAGGGATGAGCAACCCTCCGTGGAGGTTAAATAAAGGGTTGGCTTAAAGGTTCCTGAATGATAGTAGTAATGGGATGGGTTTTCTTCTGGTGAGCTCTCATTGTCGCCAAAGTTCCATAAATAACTGGTGGCATGGGTTGGGCCGCCCGCCATAAACCGAACGATTCCGCCGAAGGGAATTGAGGACTCCGATTCAGACGGGTGGGCAGTAGGGGAGAGGGAAGTGATCTGAACCGACCCAGAAGCATTGCGGGTCAGGCCGCAGCCATTTTTGCCAATAGCTACACAGTATAAAGTTTCGGTAGATTGAATAGTATAGTGGATGGAGCTTCCGGTCGCAAATGGGGTCTGGTCGGTTAAATGATACCAGTCATATTCTATAGTACTATCACTATGGGCCGTCAGGAGGGTGGGTGTTCCAGAGCATCCCTGGGTGTTTCCGGAAATCAAGGCTGGCAAGGGGGGCTGGGTAACCTGCAAGGATATCAAGGCTGAGGAGGTGCAACCTGAAGGATTGCTATTGAGATTTGGATCGGTATAGCTATATTTCAAACTGATGGCGCCAGCCGAAGCCTTGGAGGGGTCTACATTGCCATTGGCGTCGACGGCTCCACTGGGTGTAGAAGACCAGGTCCCTCCGGTAGGGCTGGCGCTAATGTTAAATATCCCCTGGTTGGAGCAAATAGACGAGGGGTATGCTCCTAATACAATCGGGGTGGTGGTTATTACGTGAATGGGTATGGTTTGCTGGTAAATCCCGTTATCATATGATTTCCAAGCAATTAGTGTATGATTCCCTGGACTTAATTTGCTAGGGTCTATGGATTTTACCTGTGCGGCATTGGGGATTTGCCCCATATCCTGATCCAGAAAAAAGAGTACAGGATTTTGAAGGTTATTATTTCCTTCAAAATAGTCAGAAATTTGTATGACAGGGCTTGAAGTACATAGGTTTCTAAGCTGACTATCGTTTACAAAATGGGGGTATTCTACGGAAATGGTGAATGTGTTAAAGATTTGGTCCTGCTTGGGCTGGTTTCCATTCCCATCATTGCAAGAGCCCGAGCCAGTCATAATTTCCTGGACGGAAGTGGGATTTCCTAAGTCTGTGGATTGTGGGGTAAATGTAAAGGTGGGTTTATGATCTGCAACATGGAACGGATTGGTTGCAGAATATTGTTGATAAGCATCACCTAATGGTGCAATACGAGCATAACCATAATGCTGGGAATGGAAATAATCAGGGATATAAATTGATGGTCCGGATCCAGAACCATCTACATAAAGGGTAAGAGAGGGTATATAGACATAATGAAGAGTGTTATTATGGTCTGTACAAGCATAGGGGTAGACTAAAACCTTGTCTGTTACAAATCCCTGAATAAATTGACTTCCAATAGTGGCTTGAATTTGATTTTGGTTTTGACTGTATCCATTCAGAAAAAAAAGGAATACTAATGGAAAGAAAAGCAGCTTTTTTTTAAGGTCTTTATTTCTATTCATATAATTTCCAGTGTAAATTTTAATAAATTCCTATTCTTCCTCCCTCATTAATCATCATTATAGTATAAACATGGCCATCAGCAGTAGTGTGTTGTAAAGTCATGTATCCTCGAGAGTTACCATCATAATAGATGGCTTTTATTGCATATTTCCAATTGTTGCTAGGAAGCCCACCTGTTAAATACCAACCTGGGATCAAAGAATCTGGCAGAGCGGTTAATGACCAGTAGCGTAAGGGTTGTGTTGACTTTGTGAGGTATCTAGCTTGATTACAGGGAGGCCCAAAACTTTCATAATACAAACTATCAACACCTGTAGCCATTTGCCCTACGGAATACGTATTTTGTAAAAAATGATTGGTTACTCCACTACCCGGAATGCCTGTGTATTTCGGATTGGGCTGAAGGAAGCTATACAGCGTTCCAGAATCGCAGGAATATTGATATACATAATTCGAGCCACCAATTGCAGGGGTTACCGTTATACTTTTTATAAAATATTCGCCTTTGAAAAGGTTAATGAGATTTTGCATGGTGTCGTTATACTTAGCATTGGCGATGTCCTGCTGAGTCTGGGCTTTTTTACAGGAGGGAATACTTACTAAGCCGTAGAAAACGAGGATCAGGAGGGGGAATAGACGGAGAGCTTTTTTCATGATCTTATAACTTTAATGATTGTTTTTTGAACGTATAAAATTCGAGTTTCTTTTAACAAGTACAGTGGGGGAAAAGACCTATTTACTAGTTTAGATATAAACGGACGCCAAGATTATAGTCATATCGTTGGCTTCCAATCAAGCCCTTTACCAGTAATAGCTGATTGATGGATCCAATAAAACTAAAACGCTGGTTTAGGGCAACCTCGACTTCTAGGCCCAGCTGTAATCCATAATTCAAGGAATTGCTATAAGCTTTGCCGACTGGAGTAATTTGGTCTAAATTCCCTTCCAGCCCAGCATAGGGTGTCACCAATAAAATATCCTCTAGGGAAATTAGACGATACCTACCCAAGGCGGAAAGTCCGAAATTTTTGTAAGTAAGCTGGTAGGGGCTCGCCGTTTCAAAGAAGGCGATTCCGGAGATGGAAAACTTATCGGAAAGGAAACCGGTATATCCGCCATGGATACTATATCCCAGATCGGTTTGACCAAAGGATAGCTCTATCGCTTTCTGTCCTTTTAATAGCTGCCCTACCACTGGATGGATAGTCCAAAGGGCAAAGCAAAGACCAAGGAGTATTGTTTTTTGGATTCTTAATAAATGGATCATCAATCAATTATATCTTTTTCGGTTTTTTGCCTTTCTTTTTTTCTTTTCCCTTTTTCCCTTTTGTCTAGTTTAGTTAATGGCCTGTGCCCCCAGGATCACCTCCCCACCTAGAGTGAGCAGCAGGTTTCGGTCTCCGCCTCTTTCTCCCAAATCCACTAATAATTTTTTATCGGTGGTGAGGGTAAACTTGTTAAATACAAAAATTTTGGTGACCGTCCCTCCCTTCGGTGGGATACGTCCAATATCGTCCCCATAGACGTATAAAGGGCGCAGTTCACTCTCTTGGCTGGCCGACTTCCGGAAATTGGAGCGGATTCGGATGGTGAACTTAAAGTAATCGACGTCATAGGGGATGTTGGAGGCATTGGTGGTCTGGATGACAAAATAGAGTCTATCTTGGTCGATATAGAGTCCTTGTAGTTGAAGGGTGAGCTTGGCATGGATGAGTCCGGCGAGGACCTTCGTTTTCTTTTGTAAAAGTTGGCGGCAGGTGGAATAGTATTCCGAGGTGGTATCCATCTCGCCCTGAGGGTGAGGAGCAAACGAGGTTTCTCCTGAAAGGGCGGATTTCTTAATGGGCTCTTCCGTCATGGTAGGGGCCTTAAGTACCCGGATGGCATCGGAGTCTTCCACAAAATAGTTTAGCACCGCGGGATTGGCATTATATTTTAGGATATAGGAATAATAATAAATGGTGTGACCTTTTTGAAGCTTGAAGGTCAAATTGGTTTCTTCGAAGGAGCTTTGTGCGCCCATACGAAATAGAGCGGGCTGCTCGTCGAGGAGGACCAGCTTGGAGCCAATGTCCTTATAGATCACCTTGGCGGAGGCATCGAAATTGATATGAATGGTTTTGCTTTCCCCTACCTCAATGGTGCCGGAAAGGTGTTTAACCGGTTTCTGTCCCTGTGCTATTACGGTGTGGTTTAAAAGGATCCCGAGCAGAAAGCAGAGCGTCTGTACAAAGGCTATTGGGGTGGTATGGGTTCTATTCATCGCCATGGTGTAATATCAGGGTATAGTCGCTAGGCAGGGTGATCTGTTTCTTGGTCTTTTTCCGGACGAGGGCGCTTATCGGGCGGTCGATGATGCCTAGGCCTGTGGATACTGCGCCGGGTATTTCGCTAGCCGCCTCATTACCAAGGTTGTTATCTTCTAGATCGGGAGCCGCGATACCGGGAGCCCCATCCAAATCGTAGGCCTTGAATTCTATAGGTATAAGCTTTCCCCCGATCGGAATGGAGTGGACTACCAGGCTCACCCGGTTTCCGTTGAAGGAAGACTGAGCAAAAAGGAAGGTATTGGCGGGGATACTCTGCCCTGAAAGGGTGATGCTCTCAAGCAGACGGAGCTTTACCCTATCGCCCTGGGTAATGGTCTGGCTGCCATGGATCATCGCTCGTAAGCTAATGGTTTTGGGGATGGCAGTGGTGGGTGCGCCGTCTTGCGGTGATGCTTCGGCTTGCGTTCCGTTATAAAAGCCCGTCCGCAATGGCGTCTTTCTCTCTTTAGCAGGGTCCAGCGATGCATTTGCATTTTCTTTTACAGATTGATAAGAAATTGGGTTGGAAGAAGGGGCAGAATTGGGTGCCGTAGGGCGGGAAGATCGGAAGGTCTTCCGAGATCCTTGCGGCACAAGGGTTGACTTAAGTAGGGGAACTGATGCAGTATACCCAGTATCTTTTTTTCCTGCGGCATTCTCCTTTTGGGGTGCACTCGAGGGGGGGCTATTTTTTTCTGAAGCCCCCCCTTTTTTATCCAAGGTGGCGAAATCAAAATTATCCTCTAAGGATGCCTGCGCACTCTTAAGCTCTTCCTTTTTCTTATCTAGGCTTTTTATCTCCGTTTGAGCAGCGCTTTTGGAGCTGGTGATGGGACTGGATTTCGCTGTGGGGAGGGTGGTGAGATAACCCGTACCGCTCTCCTTACCCTGGCTGTCCGCTTTGGTATTACCCCCTCCTAGGGCGGCAAAGAGGAAGGCGACAAATGCGATCAAAATAAGGGGGTAGAGGCCATACTTTTGGCGGCGTACATAAAAGGCGGGGGTGCGTTCCAGTTTCTTTTTCATACGATATTTTCTTAGTTGCTTCGTTCGATAGACTGAATTTCCTTATTGTCAAGGACCTTAAAATTTTCGATCAGAAGGCCATGGGAGTTATTATCCGAGCGGGGAACGTTTCGGAGTGTGCAGCTGCAAACGAGCTCCCGGATGCTGAGGGTAGCCGATTTGATGATTTCCTGACGGCCATACATCGTGGCGGAATAGGGGTAATGGGCATAATCCAGGGCGATGCTGTCAAGACGATAATGGGCCGATACGCTGGAAGCGATAATCTCATCGTAATACTTTTGCTCTTTAAGGTGGTCAAAGAACCGAGAGACGGAACCATCGCCGAGAAAGAGAGCCTGGTCGATATTCCGGTTCATATAAGTGGCATCGGGCGATAGAGTGAAGGCCAAGGTGAGGAAGCAGGAGAGGTGATCCCGCATTTCGGCGGGGCGGTTTTCCGAGGCTCCGGTGCGGGAGGCCAGAAGGAGGGACTTGCCATTTTCCAGAACATAAATCCTCGAGCGGTTTTCTTCAATCTTCCTTTCCGAGGAGATCCATACAAAGCCGGAAAAAAGGAAGCTGAAGGCTAGAGTCCCTAATACAATCCACCGGTTGGTGATATGTTCTGACTGAAGGTTTCTGAGAGTTTCCATGTATTAGGCTTTTAATAGGGCTTTGGAGGCTAGGTTCAGGAGCGTTTTTCCAGTGCCATTTTTTGGGGAGGCGAGGGATAGGATGGAGGCTGCTAGTCGAGGGATGCTAAACAGCCCGATCACCAAAATGCCGATCTCCAAAGGGAATTTGATGGATCCGTCGACCAGATTCTGGGTTTGAACCATCCGCAGGACGATGGCCTCCAAAGTATTGGCTAGCACCGGCCACAGGCAGTAAGAGATATACTTCTGGAACCAATTGGCAAGGGAATTCTCAAATCCGGGGATCAGGGAAAAGGCAATACTTAAAGGGCCAAAGACATAAAAGATGGCTATGTATAACTTCGATATAAAGTAAATGACGACCACGCCGATCTCGCCGATTATCGTCAAAATCCAAGACATAAAGGTGTTCGCCACGAAGGTGGTGATGCCTGTGGGGTCGGCCGCGGCAGAGGTGACATTGGTTATCTTTTTATAGGTATCCAAGGATTTGGTGTCGGATGGGGAATTCTGAGAGTACCAAATCTGATCCTCCTTGGTCGGGGTGCTAGCCTTGATTCTATCGGCTTCCTTTTGAACAAGTGTATTTTGAGATTGATTGAGGGTGGTAAAAAGACTACCCCCCATGGTACCGGAAGAGGTGCTCATCCCTGTGGTGATGGTCTTGGAAAGGGCGTTAAAGATCTGCTCAATTCCGGTTCCGAGCAGCGGATACACAGACAGGAGGAGGGCTACGGTAACTGGCGGCGCAAAATCTAAAAGATTCATTGGCTCACCGTCGCCAAGAAGCTTTTGAGAGTAGGTGCGGACGAGGTATACCATGGCTCCAATGCCGCCGAGGATCCGAGCCATGGTCATTAAAAGGGATGCCTGGCTGCGGAATTCTTGCAGGGAGGCGTCTATGAAATCTAGGGTGGACTGTCCCACCACACTGGATTGTAGGAGGATCATGGGTGGCTGCCGTAAATCGTGAGGGCATCGGCCTGGGCCGATTTCTTGGTTTGCTGCTGGTTGGTGTAGAGGGCGATCTTATTCATAAAACTGGTCATCCCATTATATTGAAAGAGCATTTTATCATAGATTTTGTCGAGTTCATCGAGACGCTCCTTGTCGGTCATTTTATAGAAGGCGGGCTTGATGACCATCTGTAAATCGGTTAAGATCCCCGTTGACCGGGTGAGGGAGTTTTTCATGGTGGTATGTACCAAACGCTGTTCATCTCCGGTGAGGCCGGCATCATACTGGCCCATCGTTTGATACAAGGCGAGGATTTTCTTTTGGGCATCGAAGATTTCCTTGACCTTGGCCGAGTTGCCGATATATGCATTCACGTTGGATAGCGCCTTCTGGTAGTCCTGGGTGAGGGCATTGAGAGCTTGTACACTTTGGGCGGTCGTTTTATTGATCTCCTGGATGGCCATGGTAATACTATTGCCAATGGCGGCTACTTTGGTAAGTCCCGGGTCGGTAACGATTTTAAACTGGGCCCATACGTCCCCTATTGGGATCAGGCATACGAGGAGACATAACAGGCTCTTCTTGGGAAACCCTTTTTTTCCCTTTTGTATGGTTTTCATGTTCATGAGTCTTTTAATTCTTCAGCATATTGTTCGATGGCCAGCTCCAGAGAGCCGCCGCGCTCTTCTTGGTAGCGGTAAACGGTGGGATATTCTAAGGGGCTGGTGGTGAAGGTGGCATATTCCTCCTTGGACACTTCAATGGCATAGACCCGGGAGAGGGAGCCTGTCTTGATAAACACCTCTCGATACTGGCGTCCTTCGGCTTTTTGGGTGTTTAAAGAGCGCACGAGGGCCTCCTCCTTGGGGGTGAGGCCGACTAGGTCTCGCACCGCCTCAAAGGCGTCTTTATAATCCGATTGGTCGAATAGGATTTTAGTGGCGCAGTTGGCCACGATGGCATTTTTGACAAAAGGGTTGCTGATGATGTCCTCAATCTCCTGGGTTGCGGTATTGCTCTCGCCGCCATATTTCCGGATGGTCTTATTGAGGTATAGCATAAAGCTGGCCATGGCGGGGCTTAGCATAGCCTTCCAGGCCTCCTCAATCAAGATCACTTTTTTTACTTCCTTAGGCAGCTGAAAGAGCTTGGAGAGGAAGGTATCCATAATCATAATCGTCACGATGGACATCAGCAGGCGGTGCTCCTTTATTTTCTCCAGTTCAAAGACGATCATGCGCTCGGAGACGAGGTCCATATGCTCGGTGGCGTTTAGAAGGTAGGCGTAGGCCCCCCCGGCATAAAATTGTCGCAGGACGATAAAGAAGTTCGGGAAGTCAAAGTGTTCGGCTTCCTGGTTCGCGGGGTTCTTCAGCAGCTCTTTATGGTAATGCTGGACATATTCGAAAAAGGAATTAAAGCAGGGGAATATGTCCCTATACAGGCTTAGCGCCTGATAATATCGGAGGAGCATCTCCCGCAGGATGGACTCCTCGGCTTTGGTTGCCTCCCGCTTGAGCCATAGAGTGAAGAGTACATTCATCAGGGATTCTATTTTCTCCTCCCTCACCTGGGCGGGGTCGGGTATCCAGAAGGGGTTAAATGCCAGCGGATTTTCCTCCGTCCAGTCGATATAGCGGCCTCCGAAAAGTTCGCAGGTGCGTTTATAGCTATAGCCAATATCGATAATGAAGCAGTGCATCCCCTGAGTATAATTGGCCGCCATGAGTGTATTCATAAAAAAGGACTTACCGGAGCCGGAGGGGCCAATGATAAATTTATGGGGGTTATTGAGGAGTCCCAGGCGGCGCGGCTCATCGGTAATATCGACATGGATGGGAATCCCACTCGTCCGGTCGGTAAATTTAAGGCCCCAATCGGAAAGGCTCGATCGGTAATGGGTCTCCCAATTCAGTAATGTAAGGGCTTCCTCGGCAAATAGGGTGGCGCGGAGGTCTGCCGGTATATCCGAAGCGTTGCCCGGGCAACCCGCCCAAAAAAGCGATCCCGCGTCGAGGGTGCTTTCGTAGGGAATAAATCCCATCCGCTGGAAGGCATTATAACTTTGCAAGGCGGACGCTTGGAGTGCCGCCTCACTATCCTCCCATAGGAGGACATTGCCGTGGTAGCGCACCATGCGCTTTTCGGAGGCGCGGGCGATGAATTCCTTTAAGCGGATGCTATGATTTTCATTGGCTGGGGAGATTTTGGAGAAGGCACTTTGGCGGATACGGGTTTGCTCCCGTTCTAGGATGCCCTCTTCTTGGTCTTCCAGGAAAATATACTGGTTATAGAGGTGGTTACACTTTAGCCCTAGTCCCAAGGGATAGGCAAAGGAAAACGGCACTTCACTTCCCCCTATCGTTCGGTGGGGCGACACCTCGGAGGGGAAGGCTGAAAGGTGGGAAATAGTCTGGTAGGCGGTATATTTCTCCCCTATGCGGAGGCCTCCTTCCAGCCGGATATCGGATAGTCTAGGTTCCTCGGAAAGGGAAAAATACCGGTTCAAGAGGCCCTGTCCGCATGGTGCAGCATAGTCTTCGGAGCGCAGGCGTTGCCCCCGGACCAGCGGAGAATCTTTCAGGATGTTCTCGATACTGCGAATAGCGCGAAGGAAGCCCTCATAGGTTTTGGGGTCCGTTTGATCGGGTGGCACGAGGTGTTTATGCAGGAGCGTTCCCGTACTGCGGCGGTATTTCGATTGCCGGGTGGTTTTGGATATATAGAGATAGCATTGATGATCTGTATAGGGACGGGACAGGAAATGCTCTTCATAAAACCGGTTTAAATACCCTTTCGTATTGCGTGGGTCGATCTGGTATTTTTTTTCAAAAAACCAGTCTTGCTTGTGCAGAATGCTATAGGGCGGGAGTAAGTTTAGGATAGATTCAAAAAGATGCCCTATTGCTGATAAATCCTCCTTATCCAGGGAGAATACCTCCGGTAAGGTGAGGGTAAAGCCCACACCATAGTCGCCCCGGCGGGTGACCAAAACCCCGTCTTCGATGGAGAAAATGGGTTGGAGGGATTCAAAATTTTGTTTCATGATCGGAAAGTAGGAGCCCCAAAGCCTTATTTCTTTACCAGAGTTTCAAAAAGGGAGACCTTTGTCTGCCGCAAACCCCGAGGCTGAATTCTTCCTGCCGTCACCTTGTCTAGGCCCCTATCGCCATAGGACCGGTCTAAATGCTTCAATCGATTTAATCCTAAGATGAGTATCCCCAAGGATAAAAGGAAGCCTAGGATCGGGTTTAGGAAGGACTGCAAGACCAGGAAGAGTATAAATACACCCATGATGCCACCAATGGCATAGGGTACATATATGCCCCGTATTCCGAAAAATTCCACCGTGGAGTCGGCACTTTTATTGATCTCCATAACGGCTGTTAGATTTTAAAGATGACGCCCAGAGCTACCCATGCCAGTCCGAAGCCTCCGGCGGCGACAAACCAACGAACGAAATGATTATGTCCATCTCGAGACTCCGAGGAGGCTCTTCCCAATGCTTGAACGAGTCCCCAAGCGGCGGTGCCGCCGGCGAGTACCAAACAGATGGTTTTGACGGTCGCCATGACTGAGATCAGCGTGCTACTGATTTGGGAGGTAGCCGAGCTGAGGTCCTGCGCCGTGGAAGCTTTTGACCAAAGCAGAAAAGCGGCCGTGGTAATAAGGAAAAGTGAGTGTGTTTTTAGTGATTTCATAAGAATCGCTGATTGATTTTTAAAAGAATATGCGTTGGATATAAATAGAGTAGGGGTTTAGGTGAATTTTGGGTCTTCGTAGGGGGAAAAATCGAATACCACGGGAGGGTTTCCTTTGTTTTTTTTCTTTTGGGGCTTTTCTTGATTCTCCGGGCTCACTAAGCGAACAACGCGAAGGGGCTTGATCTTTTCATCTGCTTCGGGATCGCTATGGGACTTGCTCGTATCTTCGGTGAAGAAATCGGATACAGAAGGTAGGGGGGAAGGTTCTTCCATCGCTTGATCCGAAAGATTGGACAGGTTTTCCACCCTATTCCTGTCTCTTGTTGCGGGGTTTTCGGTTGGGCGGGACGAATCCTCTCCTACAGGGCCAAAGGCAAAGCCTGTTAATTTAATTGGGGCCTTTTTCTCTTCTTTATTCGGTTCCGGTATTTCGAAAGCAGGGCTCGGTAAGGGGTCGTCGATATAAGCTTTTTTCTCCGGGGTATTCTGATCCGGGGCCAGTTTCTCTTTTTCACTAGGATAAAATTGGCTCGAGGGGGCGAGTATCTCCGGTGTATTTTCGAAAGATTCTTTCACGAAACCTTGGTTTTCAGGGTTTGGTGCCGGGTCCTTTTTCCCTAATAGGCTTGCTATTTCCTCTTTATAAAAGGTGATCGCATAGCCGATATAATATATCAGAGCGAGGGGGATCAAGACCATCCAGAATTCCGACCAAGAGATACCGTTTAGCATAATGAGGTTCTTTTAGACGCTTTTCGTTTTTTTATCCGCCTCCTCCTGAATAATATCGCCATATTGTTCCCAGAATTCATTGACCAAATTGGTGATGAGTATACCCGAGGAAACCCCATAAGCATAGGTAATGGCTTTAAGCCGGTTGACGACCATATCGGTAACCCGGGCCGAGAGCGGGGCATCACTTTTCTCCTTATAATTTTTTCGGGTTAATAAATTTTCTAGCTCCTGGGTTCTCGCTTTTCGGCTCTTTTTGGACTTTTCCGTCAGATTTTTCTCTTCCCTTTTGTCAACCTCGGCAGAGCTTACCGAACTCGTTAGACTTTTAGGGTATTCATTATCCGGGTCATTCAGTCGCGGCTCTTTAAATAGGTCTACTTTTATAAAATCATCGGACATGGTTAACATTTCCCGAAACGGGGAGTCAAAGTTCACCAGGTCTTTGAGAACGTCCTTAGGCTCTTCTTTTGCGTTTTTATTCATTAGCTGCTTTTTTATGGGCGGATGGGGCTTTTTGATCGCCCTCCTCCGGGGTTTCGTCCGTTGCGGTTTCTTTTTTTTCTGTTTTCTGGGCGTACAAAATATCGACCATCTCGGTAAAAAGGGGATAGGGTGATATGGATTGGTAGTCTTTGTGGGTGGGGAAAGGAAATAAGGTGGAGGCGAGCTCAAATTGAAAAACAGGGCTATAGGGAAAGCTATGCTCCAAAACTTTTACACCATTTTCTTTAAACTCCCGCTCCAGCTGCCGAAATACCTGATAGGTCTTGGAGGCCGTATCGGGATTAAACAAGGTGAAAAACACATAAATTTCCTCCAGTGGCGGCGCCTGTTTGCGATAGCGAAACATTAAGGCCCGAACGGAATTGATATAAGATACCGAACTTTTTATAGAGCCACTATCGCAAAAAACGGGTACGAATATATAATCTAATAACAACAAGACGTCCGCAAGTCCGGGTATCTCGGTATTGCCCGGTAAATCGACCAAGATAAAATTATACCCCTCTCGCTGCAATCGCTCCAGAGTGGTTTTTACCTCTCCCGGAGCGCCTAATTGCGCAGGAATGATGGGGTAGAGTGGCTTTTTGGAAACGGAGACTAATTTCTCAAAGCGCTCCTTGTCCTCCGGATTTTTTTCCAGGAGGGAAAGCTCCCGCTCCCGGATCTGGTAATTGGTGGCCTGGCTATCGCAGTCGATCATAGCGACCCTCATTTGGGATACGCCAAAATGCAGGGAGGTCGCCATTAGGCGACATAAGGTGGACTTCTGCGCACCTCCCTTTTGATTGGCAAAACTTATAACCATAGGAGTCGATAGTACTTTACAGGTGAAAACATAGGCAATAATAGGGGAATCATAGGATAAAGCAAAATTTTTTAAAAATAATTTTAAAATAATAAAAAAGGTAGTATGTTTATGCCATTAAATAATGCTTATGTATGCATACATTATGTATGCGTAATGTATGCATTAATAGAATCATTCTTAAAGGTAAGATCCATAAAGCAAAAAAAGTATGTCAACAGCCAAAAATTTTAATCAGGTTACCTTAATCGGTCATTTAGGTGGGGAGGTAACCAAAGTTCCGGTAGGAGAGACTTCGGTCGCTCGGTTTTCCTTAGCCACTACGGAACGCTTTAGCTCGAAGGGTTCGGTGGAGAAAAAAGAGGTTACGGAATGGCATGAGGTCGATGCTTGGGGCTCCATAGGGGAGATTGCAGCCAAGTATCTGCACAAGGGCTCATGGGTGATGATCGTAGGGCGGTTAAAATACGACCATTGGGAAAAAGAGGGGGTGAAGATGAAAACGGCGAAGATCGTGGCCGATGATCTGATTTTACTGGATTCGGTTAAAGAAAGTGAAAAGGGAGAAGTTTAAAGGCGTGGAATGCTGCTATAAAGGACCGGTCTTCTTCCCTTTTGTAAACAATTGGAGAAATCCAAGAGGCCGGGTAGGACCGATATGCCCTAAATCGAAAGATTTAGCAAGTTATGTATTTGTCGGACAAAAACTTCGTTTTCGTTCCTCCCTATACGTTTTTTGGAATTTAGCTCCTCTCCGTACCGTCGTTTCGCTATGAAGAAAAAAGAAGGAAGACCCCGTATCGAAGATGAAAGCCGGCAGCGCAGCGTGCCGCGCACCATCCGCTTCACTCCCTTGGAAAGTGCCCAAATTGACCGAAAGATGGAGGAGCTCGGATACCCCACCTTTTCCAAAATGATTACCGATCTTCTATTTCTCCAGGAAATGAAGGTTCGCAAGCGGGAGGTAGAGGCTTTTCTGGTTCATATCAACCGAATCGGAAATAATATCAATCAGATTGCCTACCGGCTGAATGCCAACGAGGAGCGGCGACTGGTCGCCTCGGATATCCTCCGGCTGGAGGAATTGAGGTCCCTATTACTCGAAGTATTGAAGAATGTATAAACGATATGATTGCTCCACTCACCCGAGGAAATAATGTTTACGGCTTAGTGAATTATCATGAGCGCAAGGTGGAAAAAGGGGAGGCCCTGCTTTTATATCAGCAAGGGTTTATGACCTCGGATCCGAAACTTTATAAGGCTTTGCTCCATCAGCGCATTTCGAATAGTCGAATCCCGGATCCTACCTTTCATGTATCCCTGAATTTTCCGCATTCGGAGGTTCCGGAGGCAGAGGTTATGGAGGCCATCGCGCAAGAATATATGCAGGGCATGGGTTTCGGGGCTCAGCCCTACCTAGTTTATCAGCATATGGACCGGGAGCATTCCCATGTGCATATTATTTCGGTTCGGGTGGATGAAAAGGGGAAGAAGATTTCGGACTATTTCGATTGGAAGCGTTCGGCGGAACTCTGCCAGGAAATTGAAAAAAAATACCAGCTCCAGCCGGTAAATCATATATCGGGGGAAGGCGTCCTACGGTCCCCTTCCGAAATCCTAGAGGCGGAGGGGAAAATGGGCGTCCGTACCCGGATTGTCAAAGCCATAAAAACCATAAAAGAGCGGTATAAGCCCGCTTCCTTTTCGGAATATAAGAAACTGCTTTCGCTCGAAGGCCTTACTGTCGAGGAGGCGGGAGAGGGGGCTTTGCATCCCAGGGGCTTACTCTACGGGCTTCGGGATCAGCCGGAGGCAAGGAAAGTAAAAGCTTCATCGGTATACCATAGCGCTACGCGGGAAGCTTTGGAAAAGTTATTCGAACGAAACGAAAAGAAGAAGAAAGCCTCTCAGGCCTCTTTTTTAACCGAGAAGATCGATTGGGCTTTATCGGAAAATGCCTTCAGGAAAAGAGGAGAGGAGATAGGGGCTAAAGGGATAATACAAAAGGGGAAAGAAGGTTTTCAGGAGGGGGGGCTGTATAATGGGGTAGGGGGCTCATCGGCTGAAGAAATTCCGGTTAGAAAGGAAGGGAAAGAGGTGGAAAGTTTACAAAAGGGAAAAGAGAAAGGAGAGGAAAAGGGAGCGGAGAAGGGGGAGAGGACAGAGAGGGGTTTTGCCTTTCGAATGGCTCAAAGGGGGGTGACGGTGCTGTATGAGAAAAATGCGGCGGGGACCTATGGAATATCTTTTCTGGATGAACGGAGCGGTTATTTATATAAGGGGTCGGAATTGGGGGTAGAGTACGCGTATTCGAAATTAAAGGGACGGATAGGCGCCCAAAACGGAGTTTCCTACTTGGAATCGGGGAGGGGAGATATTCTGCTTCCGAAGGAAAAACATTCGGCGTTTTTTGCCGGGATGCAGCAAGGGGTTTGGTCTTGCCTCAAGGGGACTTTTGCCCAATCCTCCAACGAAAATCACATTTCGGAGGCCCGGGAGCGGTTTTTGTGTACAGAGGAGGGGAAAGCCTTTGATCAATATATTCGTCTGGCGTATTCGGAAAAGATGCAGGCCCTGGACCGGGTGATCGAGAAAAGCCTTGAAATGCGGGATTTTCTAAACCGAATGAAATCGATTCTGGATACGGGGGAGATACCTTTTGTTTTGCCCAAATTTCTGATCAGGGAGGAAATGGACAAGCCCTCCCTATATATCCTTCATGAATCCTTTAGAAAGGAATATCAGGAAATGTTTAAAAAGCTGGTGGAGGCGAGGGGCCTCGCTTACCACGAAAAAAGAGAACGCGAGAGGGCCCACTTTTCCGAAACCCTTCAAAAAAAGAAAGAATGGGAGACGATGATAGACTATTTACGGGCGGGAATGGAACTTTATGAGGCGGGTCTCGGCGGACTTCAGCCCACTCTTCCCAACCGGGCGAATAACAAGAATAAAAGATATTTTAAAGGCTATTAACCATGGATAACCGAACTCATCAAAAACCGATGCTGGTTTTATTTACCCTTCTGCTTATGGGGCTCGACCTCTACTATTATGGCTATGGGTTTTTCCTCCGAATAGGATGGATTCATCCCTATTTATCCGTAGCTCTGCGGCGGATCGTTCTGGGTGAAAATGGAGATTTTCTATTACGGGTCGGAGTCCTCTTTTTCCTTTTTCTAGGAGCCCTTTCTGCAATCCCCCATAAAACCTATACCGGAAAGGAAATCGCCCTTCCTTTTGTGCCCGGTCTGATCCTCTTTTTTATGTCGAAAGTCCTGGCTTCCTGGATGCCGGGATCTTTGGGGCCTATCGCTTTTATCTCGATTTCTCTATTCGGGGTAATCTTACTATCCCGCGGGGTGGAGCGGCTCGCTACCCTCTTAGGCGACGGGCTGCTTCGCGACCGGTTTAACCTTGAAAATGAGACCTTCCCTCAGGAGAAGCGGCTTTTGGAAAACCCCTATAGCGTAAATATCCGCTCGGACAAAGGCTGGTGGAATTTTGTCAACGTCTTCTCGGGGACTCTTGTCTCGGGGGCGCCGGGGACGGGCAAGAGCTTTGTCTTTGTCCAAGAATTTCTCTTGCAGCTCCTCGCCAAAGGGTTTACGATGTGCGTTTATGATTATAAAAAGGGAGAGCTCACCGAGCAGTTATATCGCTACTATTCCCGGTACCGGGCGGAACTGGACGCCTATTTTAAGGGGGCCTTGACCTTTCATGTTATCGATTTTGACCATCCTACCGATCGGATTAATCCCCTTTCGCCATCGCTTTTGAAGTGCACCGAGGATTGCGTTGATGCAGCGACCATTTTTATGCGGAACGTGAACAAGACCTGGGCGGAAAAGCAGGGGGATTTTTTTCCGGAGTCTGCCATCACGCTCGTTTCCATGGCTCTCGACTTTCTACGTACTTCCCGTCTTTCCACCAAAAAAAACGCCCAAGGGGAATCCCTTATGGGAAACTGCTGCAGCTTGCCCCATGCCATCGCCCTTTTGAGTAAGGATGAACGGGTGCTGCTTGAAGTCTGGAAGCGAAAACCCGAAACTCGGGTGCCGGCTGCGGCCTTCCTTGGCGCCCTGCAATTCGGGGCTCAGGATCAACTTCAGGGGCAAATGGGCTCCGTCCGGATTGCCCTCGGCCGCCTGGCCACCCCAAAAATCTACTGGATGCTATCCGGTGACGATGTCTCCCTGGAAATCAGCCACCCCGACCGGCCCAAGATCCTTTGCTTGGTGAATAATGAGCTGCGCCGAGAGACCTATTCCGCCCCTCTGGGTCTGATATTGGGGCAGGTCATCAAGCGGATCAATACCCGGGGTAATTTACCCTGCCTGCTTTGCGTAGATGAAATGGCGACGGTTTATATCAAAGATGTCGATAATTTGATTGCAACGGCGAGAAGTAACCGGGTGGCGACCCTGCTCTGTCTCCAGGATTATTCCCAACTCGTCCGGGATTATGGTAAGCGGGTGGGGGATGTGGTGAAAAGCTCCATCGGGAACATTGTAACCGGAAAAGTTCTCGGTGAAACGGCCCGTGACCTACAGGAGCTCTTTGGAAAGATCAAGCAGCGAAAAGATGCCTACTCTTCTTCGGCAAAAGACCGCTCCCATTCGGAAAGCACTCAGATGGATTATGTATTGCCGGCGGCTAAGATTAGCGCCCTCTCCACCGGGGAGTTTGCCGGCGTCCTATCGGATACCATCGATCAGCCTATGGCGCTTAAGCTTTTTCGGGGAAAGGCCCGAATTGATCCCAGGCCAAGAGCGGTGGATGAGAGTCTAGCCCTTCCCACCGAAGTCAAGACCCCTAAACCGGATGGAAAAACCTGGGAGGAGGTTTATCAGGAAAACTTTCTTCTCATTGATCGGGAGGTGAGCGACCTTCTGGAGGAAGAATACCAACGGTTAATCAGCGAATTGGAAGAAGCGTAAAAAAATATACTATATGAAACAGCATAAGCAAAACGGTTCGACAGTTTCCGAGGAAGGGATCCTCAGAGCTGAAATGGAGGAGCGGCTGAAAAGAACCGAGATTCACAGCGGGATGACAGTTCTAGAAATTCAGGAGGCCCTCACCCAACAAGAAGAAATGATCTATATCGAAGGCTTTGTCAAAGGACTACCGTCTTGGTACCGAGACGAAAGGACCAAAGGGGACTGGGAGATTATTCGGGTAAATCCGGACGGATCGGAAGATTTGATACTCTATGGTGTAGCCTTAACCTTAAATCGGGAAATTGTTCAGTTGGCAGGACCAGGAAAGGGAAAGATGGCTTATTTATTACTGGATCCAAGGTGCTCGGCGTTTAAACGAAATTGGGAACAGGATGGAAAATAAACCGACCTTATATGTCCTAGCAGGTCCGCATGGGTCCGGAAAATCCCGAAGTAGCCGGATCCTGATTCCTTCGGAAACGCCCTATATCGCCTTCGCAGAGATGGACCTAGACCTTAAGAAGAAACATCCTGCACTGAAGCCTGAAGAGCGGTGGGGGATTATTGCCGATTATAGCAAAGCGGAATGGCGGAAAGCCTTAACTGAGAAGACCTCTTTTGCCGTAGAGACCAATTTTCGATCGGTAAGGGAGCGAGATGCCATGGTTCAGGGATTCATAGAGCCTTTCCAGAAAGAGGGGCACCGGACCGTCCTCCATCTATTTGGAGTGGATTACCTGGTGGAATCCTTCAAACGGGTGGACCGCCGGGTACTCGAAGGAGGGTATGGGATTTTGCCTGAAGCCATCCAGCAAAGCTTTTTTTCGGGGCCGGTGCTGATCAAAAAAGATCTTTTGCTCTTTGACCAGGTGAATTTTATTCATGCCCAAGGGGCCCGGGTGGAGCTTTTCGCCATCCTACTCAAAGATAGCCGGGAGCGGCTGGAAATGGCGGACCGGCCCGCCTGGTATCATCGGGATTACCGGCAAAAGGTGGAGGAACTCTACCCTTATAAGACCCTAGCCCATTATATCGATCCATCCATGTCGCAAAATCAAAGCCAGGGGTTCTCAAAGGGCCTTTGGCTATAAAGGGAATGGATAAGGAAGGGGCTTTAGAAAAAAAAGATTATTGGCTTGAGGATTTCTATTAAGGCTTTGGGGAAGGGAAAAAAGAAAGGGATCCTAGTACCATAGGGGAGGAATAATAAGAGGAGTATAACCATAAGACGAAAAAAGTCATGAATAAAGAAGATGAAAAAAACCACCCTCGTAGTTCAGGAGGAGACGAGGAGTACGAAAGAAAGAGGAAGGAAATAGACCAAAAGGTGCTGGATAGTGAAATCTATCCCGGAAAAACGGTTCGGGAGCTCGAGGAGGAATCTCATTCGATCGTGGATTTGATTTATATCGAGGATTTTGCCAGAGGCATCTCCACCGCCTATAAAGATGAACGCTGTCAAAATCCGGGGGAGTTTATCCAGGCCAACCCAGACGGATCGGAGGACTTGGTTTTCTATGATATAGATCAAGGAACCACTACAGTACTGAAACGGTTAGCCGCTCCCGGGAAGGGGAAAAGAGCGTATCTGCTGCAAGATCCCCGGTACCTGGATTATGTAAAGCAGTTAAAGGATGGAAAATAAGCCAACCCTTTCTATTGTGGCGGGACCCAATGGGGCCGGGAAAAGCACCTTTAGTCGAGAGCTTATTCCCCCTGGGGTCGAAATTTGGGATATGGATGCATTATACTTAAAAGCCCAAAAGGATTTTCCCTATATGGATTCCGAGGTATGGACGAATATCGGAAATCAGCAATTCGAGGAGGGTTTGGAGAAATCGTTTATGGCGCGGGAATCGGTGGCTTTTGAGACCAATTATAGGACGGAATGGATTCGTAGGGATTATTTGGAACGCTTTCAAGGGGCCGGGTTTACCTTACGACTTTTTTGCTTTGGTTTGGATTATTTGGAAGATTCCGCCAAACGAGTTGAAAAAAGGGTCCTAAAGGGGGGGCATGACGTCCACCGAGAATCGCGGGAGTATAATTTCACCATGGGGCCGGTATTTATGAAGAAAGATTTACCGCTGTATGATCAGGTGATTTTTCTGGAGGCCCGGCAATTCAGCTTGCAGGTGGTAGGAATGCTGAAAAAAGAGGGAAAAGAACGAATACAGATTCTGGATCCGCCGCTTTGGTACGAAAGGGATTACCAGCAGAAGGTGGATGAATTATACCCTTATACCAGTCTGAAAGGCGCTATTGCCTATAGCTCAGTATTATCAACAGGGAAAGGGTACCGGATCTAATAAACCAATATACAAATGGAAAAAAAGGAAAAGAGCCTGCGGGGATCCATACGGAATCCCCGGGCAATAGAAATGGAAGAGCAACTCCAAAATTTTGAGTTGTTCCCAGGAAAGACTGTGGGAGATTTTGAAAGGGAATCTAAAAAATGGGATGAAGAATGGCATTTGGAAGCCTTTGCCCGGGGGATTTCTCAGCTCTATATGGATGAGCGCTGCCAAGGGGAATGGGAGGCGATCCGTGCCCGGCCGGATGGGGGAGAGGACCTCGTCCTGCTTCACCCCGAAAATGGGACAAAGGAGTTTATCCAGGAGCTAAAGCCGGCCGGGGAAGGAAAATATGCCTACTTACTTCTGGATCCCCGCTTCGAAGAGTTTAAACGGCGATTCCATGGAGAATAAACCGGTATGCCTGATCCTTGCCGGCCCCAATGCCCGAGGGATAGAAAATTACGGTAGCCGGATGGTTCCAGAAGGAATGGAATGGATAGGACCGCAGAAATTCCTCGGCTCCCCCTTGGGTACGCCCGATAAACCCCAAAGTCCGCTTTTGAACGGTTGGGATCACGAACAGGAAAAACTAGATAAGATGATGAAAAAAGAAAGCTTTGTTTTCGAGACCCATTATATGGATCGGAATAAAAATCAAGGGTTGATCGAGAAATGTCAGGAGCTAGGATATCGAATACACCTCTATTATTTCGGGGTTCGAGGCCCAGCAGAGGCCTATGCCATGGCCGATAACGTTCGTCATATTCGCGGCTTTCCCCTTTTGTATCATCAAAATATTGAGCGTGGGTACCGGGGAGGAATACAGGAACTGAGTCGGGATTTGCCGCGTCTAGACCGAATCCTATTTTGCGATACTTCCCAGGGGGTATTGCAGGGCCTAGCCTTATTAGATAAAACCGAAAACATTCGATTGCAGTGCATCCATCAGCAGAAATGGTTTATTCAGAATTTTGAGACAACCGTAAATCAATATTATCCTTATAAGCAACTTTCGGATTATATTGCTCTTTCACCGGATCTGGCATTAGGGAAAAAACTTAGCTTATAGCATTATGGCAGGAATACCAGACTTAAAGGACGTCATCCAGGAGCTCCGATCCTCGGTCTCTCTGGAAGACTATGCCCGTCACTTAGGGTATGTCCCGGACCCAACCGAAGGAAAGGGGAAAACCATATCTTATATAAAAAAAGGAAATGGGGGTGAAACGGATAAGGTTATCATCCAAAAGGCTAAATATACCAAAGCCGGTTCGGACCTATATTTCAACCGAAAGGGTTACCCCGAAGATCAAGGGGATCTAATTCAATTTGCTAAGAACCGGCTTTCGGGAAGCCTTTCCCTGCGGACGGTGCCTTCCGATACCTTGGAAGCGGTTCAGCGGATCAGGGCTTTTCAAGGGATGCCCCAAACTACTAAAGGGAAAGAAATTGGAGGGAATAAACGAATCGAGAAAGGTTCTGAGGAAAGGCCCCCTTTTAAATTGGAGGATTTTATTTTAGAGCCCCTCTCGGATTTTACTTATTTGGAGAGCCGGAATATTCCGAAGGAGGTTTTCTTATCAAAGGCCTTTCAAGGGAGAATCTTTACCGGAAATACCCGAAAGGTATTGGAAGACTATCCCCGATTGAAAAACACGGCTTTTCCTTTGTATAGGTTGGAGCATGGAGAGGAGAGAGTAGTGGGTCTGGTTCTTCGCAATACCCCTACTGAAAAATTTGGGGGAAAAATCATGGCGGAAGGGTCTGATCATGAATCGGGTGTTTGGGTTTCAAATATTTCGCCGGGATGTCACCGTCTGATTATAACCGAGTCGGAGATCGACGCTCTCTCGTTTGCCGCCATGTATCCTAAAGAATCGGAAAAATCCGTCTTTATTTCCACTTCTGGAAGTATAGGTCAAGGTCAATATGCTATGATCGAGGCTATCTGGAGCCGCGTTCGTGAATTGCCTAAACCTGAAAAGCGAATAATTACCGAAATCGTACTGGCCAATGATAACGACCGACAAGGTCATCTTCAGGACTTAAAAATTATTATCCATTGGGCTCAAAATCGGCCGGGACAAAAGGAACGGGAGTGGAGCCTAGAACATCAAGTAGAAAAAATAGACGACCAGGATTATTTGAGAATAAGCGTTCTTCCCTTGTCTCAACAGAACAAGATTCAGCAGTTGGGGGAATTAATGAGTTTAGCACGAGATTTTCCCAAAGAGGTATTACCGAGGCAGGAAGCGGTGCTTAAAACCGATACCAAGGGCTTTAAGACGGTTTTTCGGTTTTCTCTTACACTTGATTTGGAGAGGCTCAAAGCCTTCAATGAATCTCTTCTCCGTTTGCTCAAATTAAAAAGACAGATCCGCATTCAAAAAAGCGTTGGGAAGGATTGGAATGTAGATCTGAATTCTCCAAAGAATTCTGCCAATTCTGAAATATCCTATGATACAAAAGGGAAGAAGGAAGGGGTAAAAGGAAGAATTTCGCTTGCTACAAGAAAGGAGCAAAATTTATAAGATAAGGATTGCGAAATAATATGGGATTAAATTTTTAGGTCTCCAGAAAAGGTTTTTCTTCCGTCCCAAAAACGAATCTATTAATATTTAAGAAGAAGGGTAGGGGTTAATATTTTTAGGACCAGCCTAACCAATTGGATTGTTTTTTCCCCTTTTGTAAAAACCCCCTAAACTAAGTGCATTATGGGATTATGGGATTTTATGAAAAAGAAAAAGGGCGAAAGGACCCAAATAGAAAATTCCTGGGATCCTCCCAAAAAGGTTCAAGCAATGAAACTGGATAATAAAGAAAAGGACTATACCCTTACCCTTTTATACGAATTTTTGGATGGTAATTACGAGGAAAGAGGTTATTTGGATTCCCTTCTTTACCCGGAAACCTGGTATATGGAACAAAACCTTGAATCCCTAAAAAATGAATTCCTTCGAATGATCCACCGAGTAAAGTTCCGATATGAAGATTATATCTCAGAAGCCGATTTTCTTCTTGAATCTCGAATCAAGCCTCAAAAGATCGAATCCCTAGAGGAGGTGATCTTAAAAAAGAAAAAAGCACAGGATCAATTGGCCCGGGTTCTGGAGATCGAGAAAGGTGTAGAGGGTAATAAAGTGGAATCTCAAGGTTATGTTTTCTCTTACATACGAGGGTTTCAAAAGGGCCTTGCTGTTGAAAAATATTATCGCCAATTAGAATTATAAAAATTAAACGCATGAAAAATGGATGGATTCGGTTTGGATGCTTTTTGACTGGGTATAATTATGCCTTAGTGAAAAGTGCTTCCGAGGCTTCGGCCAAAACCGTAAAGCGGTATACTTCGGCAATGGTGATCGTTTCGGTTCTTTGGGCCTTTATTGGGTATGTCTTTACTGAGCGATATTTAAAGGGTAATACCATTACTTGTCTATTAGGATCAGCCATGATGATTCTATTAATTATTCAAATAGAGCGGCAAATTCTGTTGTCTATTAGCCCTAATAAAGGGCTTTATTTTATAAGAAGCCTGATTGGAGTATTAATGGCCATAATTGGATCATTAATTTTGGATCAATTGATATTCAGTCAGGATATTGATCTAGAGAAGATTCCCTATATTCAGGAGAAGGTTCAGACTTTATTACCCGTTGCAACGGGGGAATTACGGTCACAGATTAATTATGAAATTCAGGAGATTAAAAAACTGGAAACCGAAAGGAAGGAGGATTTAAAGGAGGTCTCCGAGAAGCCTTTTTTTAAAGAAGTTTCTACCCAAAGTCTGCCACAAAAAGTAACCCAATTCCATATTGATCAATCAGGGAAGGAGATCAGCATCGAAAGATTGGTTCATTCCCATTCTATTTCCACCGTTAGTATTCCAAACCCTAAACAATCACAGATTCCAGAAATTGATAAAACGCTCGAAAACCTAAATAAAGATAAAATGGGGAAGGAGAGGAGGCTTTTGAATATTCAGGAGGATTTGGAAAATCGATTAAAAACGAAATCGGGTTTTCTAGAGGATCTTTCTCTTTTATTTAGGATATTTTCCAGAAGCTCCCTAGCCATGGGGGTTTGGGTAGTTTGGTTTCTTTTTTTACTAGGATTGGAATTATTGGTGTTAATTTCAAAATTAACTGATTTGAAAACGGATTATGACGAAGCGATATTTTCCCAGATGGAAATGAAAAAGAATAGAATTTTGACACTAACATCTGTTTCCAGAATAGAATGTTCTAAAAAGTTTTGAAATAGCCTGTCTTTTATTTCAAAATTTCCTAAAAATGGGGGGGCCTCATAATTTGAAAATTCAACTTATGATTGGCGAAAATTTAAGGGAAGCTTACACATTGAATTGATCCTTATAATTCCAAAAAAGCATATGCTTTATTTCAAATGGCAGACAGTACTATCAAAATAAATTTTTAAAAGGGAAGTAGGGTGTTTTTACGGTAAGAAAATTGACATTAAATTTTGAGCTTAGTTAAAAATTAAACTATAAAATTATGGCTCAAACAATTGTATTAGACAGAATTTTCCAATCTTCGGATGGTCAACATGCAAATCCTCAGAATTTTAATCTGGGCAATAATCAAGACACCTTTTTTACTATTGATTTGGACCTATTAGAAGGGGTTTCCAGACCAGTAAGAATTAATTATGTGTTTTTTAATATAATTGATGGGATCAATTATTCTCCCAATATCAATATTATCGACATTGCTGTTCATCGTGCGAATAATAGTGGTAGTGACGCTGTTCAAATTAAAGTTTGCACTAATAATAGCTCCGTGTTTAAACTTAGGATTTTTATTGTTTTAATTTAGTCCTCTTATTATCCCCTGGGAAAAAGATGGGATACAAATTTTTGTATCCCATCTTTTTTATAATAGAAGGCCTACCCTAAAAACGGCTTCCCAAAACATATACCGGTAGCCAATGGAAGTGAATTTATTTCCAAGGTATTGGATAAATGGGCTTATGAAAACGAGGTGGTATTGGATTTTTCAAGACCGGGTAAACCGACTGATAATGCTTTTATTGAGTCCTTTAACGGGAGTTTTAGGGATGAATGCCTTAATACAAACTGGTTTCTTTCCCTGGAAGACGCGCATCAAAAAATTGAAAATTGGAGGCAGGAATACAATCATTTCAGGCCTCATAGTTCATTAAATAACCTTACCCCAGAAGAATTAATTAATCAGGAAAAAAATAAATACCTTTCGGAAACAGAAAATCTGAAAGCCCAGGAAAAGCCTGTTTTTCTAATTTAGAGTGTCCTAAAAATGGGCGGGAGGTCAATACTCCATAATTGGAATATCTTAGGGTAGAAAATAATACTCTAGATTTTGTTACCTGAATATTAAATTCTTCAGTCATATTATGTTCCAGTTCTCCACTATCTTATTTTTTAGATTTAGCTTTCACTACAATAGGGTTAACCGAAGCGGTATTTTGACTATTATCATTTCCCTGAACAACATCGCCTTTTTTACCTTCTTAATTACTTCCCCTACGAATTGTATCTAAACCATATCGATTAATTGTAAGCATAATATCATAGTAGGCCATGCCGATAATGGATTAGGATTGATATTGAACCCGATTAGAAATAAAAAAGTTGTAAAGTAACCACAATTAGATTATAAAACTATAACTGGAAATAGAAAATCGCGGCAATTACATATTATTTGAAATATACTGAATTATATTTATCGCCTGTTTAACAACCTAAAATTCACCAATGCCATCTCAAGTAGAACTGATCGGTCGGCACCCTTTAGCTCCTGACATCTTTGAAAAGTGGTTTGCATCTTGTGATATTGCCCCAAGTTCCAATAAATGTCACAGATCCTTAATAGCGCAAAAACCTTCCAATGATGATCAGCTAACGGATTGGCTGGCTCGAAAAATCATAAGCCATCATTACTCACCTGATAAATTAGAACGCCTGAAACAGAAATACCATAATATTGGATTCCCACAATATGCTGCACAACACAGACAGATACCAAGTGCAGATAGAACGAGAAAAGGCAATGCGACAGAGATCATTCTAATAGAGTATATACAAAGCTGCCAGCCAAACCGCAATTTATTTAAAGCATATAAGTTTCGGTATAATCCCAATGTGGATCAATCAATGAAAGGTGATGATGCGCTGATGGTGGATATTATAACAGATCAAAACGGCAAAGAAGATTTGAAGGTTTTCCTGGGAGAAGCAAAATTCCGGGGAGTACCTGATAGAAAGGTACTCGAAGAATTAAGCTCGTCATTAGGAAAAGATAAGCTTCCAATCTCTTATTCCTTTCTTATCGACGAACTGTATAGAGATCCTGCTACAGAGCCGATCGCTAAGCTTTTTGAAAATTTCATTATGGTTGAAGTTAAAGCCCGCGGAAATATGAAATATGCTGGGCTGTTACTAAGTAATACCGGCACATTCAATTTTGTGGAGCGCCATTTTGCATGTGCAAACCCTGATTTGGTATTTATTTCTGCCGGTATGGAAAGACCGGAGGATCTTATTGCCGAGGCATTTCGCAAAGCAGAGGAACTTATCAATCAACCTGACAGGCTATGACAAACGAAATAATCCAGCAAAACCTCGAAAGATTAAACAACGACCAGGTAGTGCAGAATTTGATTGCACAATCAAATGCCCGTTATATTTTACTGAATACTTCTGAGGATAAAGCAAATTATCCGCCCTATACAATCCAGGATGAAAATCTTAACGTGTTGGCATTTCATTATTTGAACTTGGGATGTTGTTATGCTGAAAATCAATTATTGTCAGAAGCAATAGCTCCATTGGAAAAAGGAGCATCCATATTAGAATCGGTACATGCAGTACAAGGAAACAGAAAAGCTACCAGTAATTACTATGGAATAATCGCATCTATGTCGTACTATGTTAGCTTCCAATATTCCAAAGCATTCATTCTGATTACCAAATTTGAAGCAAATACAGTTATTGGCAGGCTAATTCGCACCTTTTTGCAACGGAATTTCCGCCAGCTAAATGAAGTAATCTATACTGTTCTGTTAAATGAATCTTACTCGGACGCATCGGTCGCTGCCAATTTTGAAGAAGGGAATCAGAAAATATATGAATACGTTGTTGCGAAGGCATTGGACGGCTTTGTGAAATATTACTTATCAGGTAACAATCAAATATTGGAACGATCACGTCAGATTTTAAATAATGCTAAGGACATTGCTGCAATGGAAAACGATCCTGGTATCTGGTGGGTAATTCGTTTGTTGCTACTTATTGCAGATGGTTTTAACGAGGCATCGTTATGGAATGCTCTAAGTGGTTATTTTGACCTTGTTCAGGATCAGGTCGACAATTATATCAAGTCTCTCGTTTATATGGAGCCGCGAGGAATTTATGAACTATTCGTTACCCAAAGAAAATCCCTACCCAAAGTGCTTAATCTTACTCAAGCTGGATGTGTAGTGAGCATTCCTACGAGTAGCGGCAAAACTCGGATCGCAGAAATTGCTATTCTGTATTGCATTCAGCAAAATCCTTACCACAAAATATTATACATAGCGCCGTTTCGGTCATTAGCTTTTGAAGTGGAAGCCGGATTGGGAAAGGTATTTGAACATTCCAACATAAAGGTTTCACATCTATATGGCGGAAGTCTTTACAGTAAGCTCGATGAAATGGCTATAGAGGACTCCCAGGTTATTATTGCCACACCGGAAAAAGCCAAAGCAATTCTTCGCGGCAAATCAGCGGTGATCAGCCAACTAGGCCTCGCCATTATTGACGAAGGTCATTTACTGGGCGATAACAAACGGATGGTGATGAACGAGATTTTTTATGAAGAGCTGAGGTATTATTTTCAGGAAAACGGCGGAAGATTTCTTTTGTTATCCGCAGTTCTTCCCAATGCTGAGGATATTGCTGAATGGTTTACAGATTCACGGGACACGGTCTACAGAGAGAACTGGAGGCCATCGAACGAAAGATTAGGTATTTTGGAATGGAATAATAGGCAAGTCAATTTGAACTGGGAAAGTCAAGATACGGAAAGAGCTTCTTTCAACAGGCGTTTTATTGTTGCAGAAGTTCTACCGCGAGTAAAATACCAAAGGAGGGATACTATCAAGTATTTTCCCGGAGATAAAAATGAAGCTGTTGCTGCTACGGCCTATAAATTAAGAACATTCGGCCCTGTGTTGATTTTTGTGGGACAGCGCCCATCAGTCTTCGTTATGGCGGATGCTTACTTAAAAGCGCTTGGCAATGATCCGCAGGATTTTATATGGGGAAATGCATCAGATTGGCGATCTTATGAGTTAGCATGTATTGAGGCGTATGGCGATAATAATCCTTGGCTACAATATGCCAGAAAAGGAATATTATGCCACAACGCAGATTTACATGGAGACGTTAGATTGCCACTAGAGAGGTTAATGCGGGCGAATAAGCCATTAGTCATAATTGCTACTTCTACATTGGGGCAAGGCGTAAATTTAGGTATATCTACCGTGATATTTTCAACGCTTCATCAGGCAGGATCACCGATTACAGCCAGAGATTTCTGGAATATTGCAGGTAGAGCGGGAAGGGCTTACGTTGATCATGAAGGGAAAATCCTTGTTGCATTGGAGACCAACGGGCTAAACAATAGAAAGCGGGAAGCAGAAGTTAATTGGGTCAAGACGTATTTTGACAAGGAGAAAATCGACTTGGCACAAAGTGGTATTCTTTCCCGGATTAAGGAGTTGAAAATTGTTGCTGAAAAATCAGGTACAGATTTTGACTTATTGCTTCAATTAATTACTGAGAACCGGGTTGACGAAGTTGGTAATGATGCTACTAAAATAGAAAACACTCTGGACTGGATTGATGATACGCTTCTTTCCCTTTTGCTGGTGCATAATCCCCAGGGAGAATTGGATATAAGTTGGGTGGAACGATTCTTTATTCGTTCCCTGGCAGCCATACAAGCGGCAAATGCAGAAGAGATCTCACGAGCCGAGGTTATCGCCTTTCTAAAAGCAAGGATCAAGGGGATTGCTAAGAAAGTTGGAGAAGACCGAACGAAATGGCGTTCAATTGTCCAATCAGGCATTGCTTTGAACAGCGACCTGTTGTTAGAAGAAAAAATGGCGCAAATTATCCAACTGGTTAGATTTCACATTGACTTAATAGGTGATACTCTAGAAACCAAAACCTTATTATTAAGAGATATTGAAAATATAATTGGGCATTTGCCTGTATTGACAGAAGAAGGAAATTACCTAGCATTTGATGATATTGACACCATACGGAGGCAATGGCTTGCGGCCACGCCTATTTCAACCATACAACACCTCAGAAATAGTCTGCATGTAATTTCTAAGATATATACCTTTTCCTTGCCGTGGGTGTTGAACGGGATAGCAAAAAAAATGAGAACACTCGACCTTGAGGAGGAAGCTGCCGTTATGGAAGACTTGGCTGTCCTTGTTGAATTTGGTTTGCCATCCATAGAAAAAGTGAAAATTTACCAGGCCGGTATCCGGTCTCGGTCGGCGGCAAATGAGTTAGGGAATTTATTCGGGGACGATGCACCGGAACGAAACATAACGGATTATAAAAGGGAACTGATAAACAACTCTGGCAATTATATAGGAAGAGTTTCAGTCGCTACCGCCGAGTGGCTGGGCCTGCTGGAAAGGTATGCTACCAAAACATTAAAGAGAGTGAAGCGATTGGAAACATTTACTTTTGGCGAAACCCATGAAAAGACAAATGTTCTTATTGCAAAAATGATTGGTGGCAAAAAGTATTTAATAAGCCCAGACCTCACTTTCGTTTATAAAGGCTGGGGTGATATTGACTTTTCTTCAGTTTGCGATTTGTCTGGAATCGAATTTCAATACAGTATTCCAAACGCAAATTGGGTTATGAAAAACAGCAATCCTTATATTCAAGTCACGCAATAACAATTATTTCAAAGCCTCGCAAATTCATCAGGGCAAATGGCGCTTTTAATAGTCTATACCTTTAACCCATCTAAAAAGGTCTAAAATGGTATTAGGCGTTCGATTATAGTCCCTATAGGACCCCCTCAAAACTGGAAAGTTTTAACGACTTAATTTAAAGAAATACAATTTCAGATTAATGTAAGATAAATTATAAGTATCCAATTTTCATCACTTTAAATGTCTTATAATTTATCTTATGTTAAGTTGAGCGCATAAACTGATGGCTAGTTCTAAAAACCTGATTATTTTTTAGTTGTTCAAACACAAAAATTTAACATAATCACAGAACTTAAGTTTTTGGTATCGGTGTATTTAAAAGTAAAAAATCTCTCGCAATCGCCTTGCTATGCTGCGGCGAGAATTCAACTTTTAATTGGCCGAATTTTGGGTAAGCTTACATTGTATTGTACCGCAAGTAGGTCGATGAGACAGACCCATCCTGTAACGACACTTTGTCGAATCTGAACGGTATTTTATACTTTGGGATTAAAAAAGATATTTTTCTACCATCCCCTTTGCATTCTTCATACTTGAAGGATTATACCAATTTATGCAAGAACCATCATTATCCATTTTAAAGCACTCAATTCCTGCTCTTACCAGTTCATTTTCCCAATGGATAATGAGCCATTGTAATTCCTTTTCATTTAAAGTTCCTTTTATTAATATCATGCGTCCTAAATAAAATTCATCGGATTCAATGACCTCACAAGCCATTTTAAAAGATAATTTCTCGGAATAACAGATTAAATACGGTTTAGAATTAAACGAACCCCGAGAAACATCTCCCATCTCATGTATTATGCTTGATTTTTTTTTATCCACACCCATAGTAAAGAAATATATTGGAGAATCAATGGTTACGGATGTAAGCATTTCAGCTAATTTTTTTACCCAATTATTCCAAACTTCACCTTCTAATTCACTTGAACAAATAATCTCTAGAACCGAATATTCACTAATATCAAAAACCATAATAACTCAATAATTAATTATTTTTAATTACATCCTTGGCAACATCTTCACTAAATTTTCTACCCACAAAACTTCCATAAATTCCGAATCCTAGTCCCCCAAGAAAACCACCAACTGGTACAGTTATTGGAGCCAAAGGCCCGCCCAACAATCCAACTCCAGCACCTAATTCAGTTCCTGCCGCACCGAATGAAATGGCTCCTGCCCATGAACCTACTGCACCTGACACTGCAACAACTGTATGATCTCCAACTTTATTCCCATCTGCCGAATACGCTTGATGAATGCTAATAGCATCTATTGTTAAGGCTACAGGAACTGCTGCTTTATTCAAACCATTAAGTACTTTCCCAGTAGATTCAATTGTTCCAAGAGTCCTGGCACCTCCAGGTAAACTAATATGAAAATTAGTTTCCGGTTTGGGTCCATTAATGTGAGGATAAGGAGTCGCTTTGTCTCCTACATCAAAACGAACAACAGGTTTTCCAACAGGATTACCGTCTTTTTTTAATCTTCCTAATGTTGTATTAACTATACCAAACCTTGTATGTCCACCAGTTGTATTTCCATCCATTTTATAAATCCCGAACTTTTGTTGAAGTCCAGAGCCAATTCCTTTGAAAAAATCAGAAACATTCTTGCCTAATTCATTCCAATCAGGCCACATGCCATCAGGATCTTCAAAGCGAATAGGGTTATCAAATCCGTAGGTATAGGGCGACCACCTTCTTCCCTTTTCGGCCAGCGGATCAATGCTTGTCCACCTAGCCACGAGTGGATCATAGAACCTAGCGCCATAATCGTACATATTCTTTAAATCAACCTGCCATTCTTTACCATTATACTGGAATTTATTGGGAGGAGAGGTGGACATTAATTCTCTTACCATTCCAAAGGCATAATATTCATCTTCTTGGTCAATATGGGCCGAGCCATCTGGATTTCTGTCAAAAGTAATTCGATTATTTCCTAAATGGTCTTTTAAATAGTATTGGTAATTAAATCCTGATCCGTTGGGAAGTGCCCTCCCCTCTTCGGTTTGAATGTGCTTAATAGCTTGATTATTGTAAATAATACCCTTTATATAGTCCCAGGATCCATCGCTACCAACGGTTCGTAATTTGGTTCCATTTGCATCATAATAATTTGTAGAGACAGGTGAGCTACCACCTAAATAAACATTTTCAGGTAAGTTAAGAAGGTTGTATGTGATTGTTCTATTGGCGGTATCTGCAGTAATATTTCCATTTAAATCATAAGTATAATTTCGAACCGTTACGCCTTGCCAGCTGGTTACCGTAGCTATTTGGTTGCTGGAATGCCAACCGTTCATGTATGAATAGTTATATCCCTGGTTGAAATTTCCCCCCCGATAAAGCCCGTAAATATTGCCATTTAAGTCGTAGGAAATATTGCTTTCATCCAAAACCCCGCCTGCATTGGCCGAAATTAACCTATTAAGATAATCATAGGCGTAGGCAAAGGATCGTGTAGTCGCGGCGTTTTGAATGGTATAATTCATTTGTGAAATATTTCCATTGAATTGAGGGACTGATCCATTGGTTGGATTGTTATAGGATAATGCTAAGTTAAATTTAAGGTTATTATCGGAAGTATTCAAACCTAATAGCCATCCTCGTTCATTATAATTGTAGGATATGGTTTTTAGAAATTGTGCATCTGTCGGCGCCAGATTGAGGTGCTTTGTTATTAATTGGTTCAATTCGTTATAGTCCAATTGTGAAACAAGGACTTTAGGACCTCCGTTTATCTGTTCATAAGATTGGATTTTCCTTCCCATATGATCATAAGAATAGGTGGTTTCTACAATCAGGCTAGGGGCTCCGGTTCCGCCTGAAGTATAATGATTTCTGAGTACGGATAAAACTTCGCCGGTGATATCATTAAATTTGGTATTAACCTTGTCATAATTATTCGAGTTTACAACACCTCCTAAATAATGACTACTATAATTTAAGGTATCCTTCCCATAACTATCATAATAATTTACTATCCAAAGACTATCTCTATTGGCCTTATAAAGAGTGTTTAATACGGTAGTGATGCTTGCTGTGGCCAAACCTCTTGTCATGGAGCAGGTATTTGAATTTACAAAATTGGAAGGAAAATTGGGAATATTATAGTTATCATAATAGTTCACAGAGAGGAGATTATTAATCGAATTAGGAAAGGTTTGGGTTAAGGTATATCCATACTTTTGGGTATTATCGGTCTTTTCCCAAAATTGGGTTTCGCCTAATACCTGATTTTGAAAAGCAGATTGGGTTAAGGTATTCGAACCGGTATTATATATGGCTCTTAATATGGGCCTTTCTAGAACATCATATTTCGTAATTTCCCAAAGATTTTTGCTTGCTAAATTGGCATCTTGTCTAGCCACCAATTGATTATTAATATCATACACCATGTACTCCCATCCTTTACCGGGAATTTTCTTTGTCACCAGCCGGTTTCTATAATCATATTGATATTGATAACATAGGTTGTCAAGTACGGATTGATTCCAGGCACTGATTATACTACCGTCGGGGTTCGATCCGGGGGTTAAAACAAAATCCAAATTTCCAAGGTCATCATAAACATAATATGTAGATAATATTTCCATGGTTTTTGTTGATTGAGGATAGTTATAGGTTCTCTTCAATATCATATGACCTTCCAAGTCCTTATACTCCTCCATTGTATTTAATCTTGGATCAGGCTGGTTGCTGGTCCAATTTTCATTTTTTGTTATTGTTACATAAAGTTCATTATTTCCATAATTTCCTCCATCAATAAGTTGATTGGGAGATCCAGGGGTTAGGGTGACGAGGTATTTTTTAGCCCAATAGGTTACACCATCATTACTCGTATGTAAGGTTTTATTAGTGGCTCCCCCCAATTGCCAGGCGGAGCCAGGAGAACCCTTTTCCAGCACCCGGTTTAATGGAGATGCCTCAAAGGCAATGCCTTCGGAGGGCGCGTTTATAGGGGAGTAATTACCGACCGTGGATTGATAAAACTGGTATTGCTCGCTATTATTATAATTTCCAGAATTATCGGACAAAGCTTGGGAATGGTAAGCGCCAGGAGATCCACCCGCATTGGTATAAGGTAAGTACTTCACAGGCTCTCTACCGAACGCATCATATGCCATAGGCTGAATCTCGTCAGCAGTTGCTGTTGGATTTCCTTTTATGGTTACAGTCTGAATCGGTCTATCCAAATAATCCATGTATTGAACCGTTTGATTAACCCAATTCACAGGGTTATTAGGAGAGGAAGGGTTGGCAATGCCCGCGACTCGTGGGGTTGAGGTTAAGATATAATTCAGGTTACTGGGCAAGGAAGTACCTAGGGATGGGGAATTCGAAACATTTACCGTTACCACATTGCTATAACTTGTGGCAGAGGAACCACTTGTAAAGCCTACCTTAAAATAGGTTGTAGAATTTAAGGTCGGTACGGAATAAGATAAACTATTGGAACTGCTTATGGGTGTGAATTTTAATCCGTCAGTCGATTGAAACCAGATATAATTAGTAGAACCGCTATTGGGTGGTGCACTTACGGTAATTGTAAAGGGCGAATTATTAGCCGGCACATTATAGGTCGTTGTGCTAAAGGTGCCTGGGGTAGAAATTGTGGTAGGCGCTCCAAGACTCACTAAAACGTTATTCGATTGATTAAAGGCTCCGTTGCTGGTTACGAGCCAACGAAAGGTGGTAGCTTGCGTTATCGGTGATGAAACCAGAGTACTTGGCGTTGATATATAATTGGATAAGAACGTCCAAGTATTTCCCCCATCAGTGGAGCTTTGCCATTGATAGGTAATGGGCCCTGTACCCCCTGTAGCAAGCGTCCCCACTGTAAAGGTGACCGTCCCGCCACTGGCTACTGTAGTGGAGGAAGGAATAATGGTTCCCCCGGTTAAGGGTTGATTGGTAGGGGCCCCAACGCTTATGGAAAGCGGTGTGGCGGCAACCATAGTTCCTGAGGTATTAATACTGAGAGCTAAGGTTGCATTGCCTGAAAAAGAGGCACTCCAGGCAATGGAGGCGGAAGCCCCGGAACTTTGTAGGGTTCCAGCCGTGGTGGGGGTCAGCGACCAGGAATAGGTAGCCCCTGAGACAGCAGAAACGGAGTAGGTAGAAGTAGAGCCCGCCTGCGTTACAGATGTATTACCGGAAATGGTCGGACTGGCCGCTCCGATATTGATTAAAATACTATTGGACGGGCTAAAGGCTCCATTGCTGGTGGCCAGCCACCGAAAGGTGGTTGCCTGGGTTAAAGGACCGGATGTCAGTGTCGTTGGGGTAGCGATATAATTGGATAAAAAAGCCCAAGTATTCCCTCCGTCGGTGGAACTCTGCCATTGATAAGTTATAGGCCCCGTGCCGCCGGAAGCTAGGGTCCCTACAGAAAGCGTTACGGTTCCACCACCGACTACAGACGAACTGGAGGATACGATGGTTCCTCCCGTTAAAGGTTGCGGGGTGGCACTGATAACATTGACAGCCAAGGGAGAGGCGGAGGACGTACTCCCAGAGTTAGTAATCGATACTCCCACGGTGGCGCCTCCTGAAAAAGAAGAGCCCCAAGTTACGGTAGCATTGGCGTTGTTACCGGTTATGGTCCCTGCCGATGGCGGGGTAAGAGACCAACTGTAGGAGGCTCCAGAAACGGCCGTTACCGAATATTGAGACGAGGCTGTTGGCTGTTGAACGGCAGCAGGACCAGTTATGTTGGCGGAAGAATTGAGGCTCACCAAAATATTATTGGACTGCTGAAAGGATCCATTGCAGGAAACTAACCAACGGAAAGTAGTAGGCTGGGTAATAGGGTTAGAGGTAATTGTTCCTGGGCTGGAAATATAATTCGATAAGAAGGTCCAGGTATTTCCCCCATCGGGTGAGCTTTGCCATTGATAAGTAATCGGTCCAGTGCCCCCAGTGGCAAGGGTCCCCACGGATAAAGTAACGGTTCCCCCGCTTAAGACGGAAGTGGCGGAAGAAACGATGGTACCTCCCGTTAAGGGCTGTGGAACGGGGCTAACCGAAACGGTTAAAGGGGTAGCTGTAGCTGTACTTCCCGAACTGGTAGCCACCATTGCTATCGTTGCATTTCCCGAGTAACTAGCATTCCAGGTTACGGTGGCTGATGTTCCGTTTCCAGAAATGGTTCCAGACGTGCTCGGTGTGAGCGTCCAGTTATAGGTAGCATTATTTACAGTGGTTACAGAGTACGCCGAGGTGGTATTTGCGCTCGTTTGCTGCACGGATAAAGGTCCGGTAATGGTAGGCGTTTGCGATACCGATACCGGTAAAGCCGTCGCTGCTACCGAGTTACACGATCCATTCGCAGTGCAAGAAACCGTAACCGATCCAACAAAAGAGGGCGACCAAGTTACGGTCGCTGAATTGCCATTTGATGGAATGGTGCCGGCGCTGGTATTACTGAGACTCCATGTATAGCCGGTAGCATTGGTAGCTGCCGAAACGGAATACGAAGAGCTGGCGGTAGCGGGAAGCGCCACGGTAGCTGGGCCCTGTATGGCGCCCGGTTGCCCTGTCGAATTGAGAGTTAGGGTAGTAGAACCGACATTGGCGGTAGAACAGCCGGTGGAAGCGGATGAAACGATGTAGGTGCCGCCGGCAGTAAGATTTAGCCCCGGCCAAGAAAGTACGCCTCCTGTTCCTGAAAGCACTTGAGCGGTAGACAGCCCGGGGCCATTCAAAGTATAGGTTACCCCGGAAGTGGAACCACTTAAATTAAAGGTTATGGGGTTACAGGTTCCGCTTGCGGTGAGGGTATAAGTCTGTGTACAAAAATTAGCCGGATTGGGCGCTACCGTTACTCCAATCGAGGATGTATTAGATGCCTGATTGGAGCCGTTGCAACTATAGTTTGCCGTTACGGAGATATTGGCGGCACCCGTAAAAGTAGAATTCCAACTCACGGTGGCTGAGGTCCCCACACCGGTAATCGTTCCTGCACCCGGTGTTATACTCCAGGAGTAGGTGATGCCGCTAGAACTATTTTGATAAGAGACGGCACCAACGGTAAACGAACTTGTACTAATAGGCTGAGTTAAAGAGGTAGAAGCTGTGGATATAGCGCCTAAAGTACTGATAGAAGGAAGGGTAGCGGTAAAGGAAGTTTGCAACTGTGTCCATGGGCAGTAGGAAAAAGGCTGCGCTAAAACATAATAGGTTGTCGGAGTCGTCGAAACGGGAACATTACTAAATACGATGGATCCCGAAGCAGAGGAAGAGGATTGGGGAGCGCCAATATTGGCATTGCTCGAATTGATAAGCTGATAACTTACATTGGGGTCAAAGGCATCCAGAGCCAAGGTGACAGTAGAGCCGCAATAGAACCCTTGCAAAGTAAGATTATGCTGATTGGGTGTTGGGCAATTTTTTTGTGAAATGGCTAAAGCCGGTACCAAGAAAAAAAGGATAGCCATAGTAAGCCTAATCATCCCTTGGGAGTGTATGGAAATTTTCATCGCAGGTGTTTTAATGGGGTAAAAACCGAATAGAGGATTATTGACCTTGGTAGTGATAATCAGTATGCTTTAATATATTTCCATCCTTATCTTTTATATTCATCAGCCTAGAAAAGGTGTCATATTCGTAATAGGTGGTCATAGATTTGGGATCCGTTATCGAAGATACCCCTACCTGAGGAATATAGGTATAGGTGGTCATCTGGGCATCAGAGGGAAATATCCGAATATCGTCATAGGCCGTACCACCGCTTAACGTTTGGCCGCTGCCGGTATACGGCGCTTCGGGACGTAATATCCACACCCCACCGTTCAGATACCAATAGGTTATGACATAAGATCGGTTGTTTGGCGGAGTCCAGTTCACTGTGTAGCTAGATCCTGAATAATATTGAGTCCCGGTATGAGCCGCTCCGGAGACTACTGAACTCGATAAAGGGCTATCTTCGAAGCTGGTAAAGTAAAACTCATTGCTAGATGCATTTTTACATTGTGCTATTGGATACATTTTATTATAACCCCATAAAAAGCTTGTATTCGCTGATGAGTCGAGTTTAAATTGTTTTAAATTCGACAATAGAGTATCATAATTCATATACCTTAGGCGCGTTTCAAGGCTGGAATTCCCTGTTTGAAGGTATGAGGTAGCGGGTAGAACATGGCCATTTCCAAAAAAGTCGTTATATCCGGTACGGGACCTCTCAATAAGGGTAGTTGCTACTGGGTTACTGGCGAATTTTATTCGGTTCACATCCTTTTGTAAAAGAGTAGAATACCGAAACTGGGATTTAAGCTCTGATATAGCCTGTAGTTCTGAGTTGCTTATAGTTGGACCGGGTAAATTCAATTCATCACCAGGGTAGTAATTTATGGTTTGGATATTTTCTCCTTTACTATTGACCATTTCTACCCGAGTTAATTGAGAATGTAGAGGATTGTCATAAAAATAATTTGTAGTCTTTGTTATAGGATTTTTTCCATTTATATCGTAATCCGTTTCTATCTCCTGAGTTTTATAATTCCAAGCAGCCACCATGGCGTATTGGCCAAAAGACCAATTAGTGGTAATTCCAGGGAGTAAGGGGTTTGGGTTGGGAGGGGTTGCAATTTTGACCCCATAAATTATTTTAAAATTATTGGGGTCAGCTATAGAATTATAACTGGTTTGAGTTTGTTTTACAAGAACTCCATTGCTATTGTAAAACTCTACACTAACCGGTAGGCCTCTTTTAAAATCGTAATCCGTTTTAGGTGGGAACGGATAAATATTATCTGATAAAGAAAATGACCCCGGAGAAAGAGTGGTCATCCAATAACCAATGGTAGTATTGTTTTGACAGTTTGCAGCCGGATCACCAGCCAATCCTGTTGAACTTCCATAAAAAGATGCTCCTACAGTAATTCCCTCTGAAAGTTCACAGTAACCATAAAGACCGGTGTTAAGATTTTGATAATCCTTTGGGGAGGTAAAACGAAATTCTGTATAGCCCAATGGATTACCAGAGCAGGTTGAGTCAGAACAGTCAGATTCCTGGACCTCAGAATATCCAACATAACTTCCGTTGGTTTGGCCCAATTCAAATTTTGACCCAGAAGTTAATAAAAGCTCATCTCTGGAAAAGAATGATTGGTTGGTAATATTGGAAAGATAAGCATCAATTAATGCTTGAGATTTAGCTTGCGGTGTTGCGACTGCTCCAAATGTCCAATGGTTTAGGTAATTGGGAACATCTAGAATTAATCCGGAAGACACCTGTGGGTTACTTAACTTTCGATAGGTAAATTTCCGAATAACCGGCTTATTAATATTGGAATAATCTGAAATTTGGTGAACACGTAATCCACCAACCAATCCATTGTATTGAACAATGGGTAAAGTCCTGATATTAAAACTTATAGATGCAGTTGAAGTCGTAGAGGGATCAACCACAACATTGCTACAGGTGCCACCGGCATTATCACATGCAGAATTGTGGTAAGTCGTGGACACAATTTTATAGGAGTGATTAGCGAAAAGTTTTACATTTTGAAAAACATAAGAAGAAAATTCATTTGGAACTGAATTTACAGATAGGTGATTCATTGCAGAACCGGAATAAGTGTATGAACCAGCATCCTGTTCGAAATTTGGGTTAACGGGAGCATAATCATTACTGGTAACATCAATCAAAACCACATTCGTCGTTAAATCAGTAATTTGTATTTCACCCGGTGTACTGGGCGGACAACAAGTAGAATTAAAGTTCTTTCCTTTATCAAATTCCAAGTCTAAATTTGCGTAAATCGCCGAATTTAGGCTTGCTGGGGCGGAGCCTATGAAGGTTGAGGGAGTAAAAATCTGGGTGTTAATGCAAGTATATCCATTATCCACAATCCCTGTCCATGTACCTTTATCGGCGGCATTCGTAGAATTGCAATTTATGTTAACGGGGACGTTTGTATAAACATAATTACTATCCCCCAAATCATAATCATGCAGCTCGTATTGAAAAGTTGTAAAGCCCCCCGTTGGATAGATTATTTTATTGAGGGTGCCAATTTTTGCAAAATTGAAATCGGGACTTCGATTTGCTCCATTGAAATTTATATTCAAGATACCATTGGAAAACAAGGGATTTTGACTTTGTAAATTTATGGTTGTCGGTACGCTCCCGCCATTTTGGTAGTTAAAACCGGCAACAAAGGTTTTTTCTTTAATTTGATTAACAAAAACTGTATTGAGTGTGGGCAGTAGAGTAGGATTTCCTTGGCTGTTTATGTTTTTTTGGCCGTTGTAATAACCCCAATGATCCTGACTGGTAGAAATTTTAGAGGGCATGGGTTGTGATAAATCATAAAAAAATTGGTAAGGCGGTTTGCTCAATATTCCAGGTCCATCGAATTCCTGTACAGAGTTTAATCGTAGCCGATAGGTCTGAAAATTTTGTACCGCATCACTTGTTGTAAAATAGTCGGTATTAAACACAAATCGTTTAACAGGCCCGGCTCCATTGGCTATTACTATATTTTGTAAAGCATTGGGATTGGTATACTGGCTGATATCTTGCCGCAATTTATTGGCATTAAAAGCCACACTTCCATTGGTATAGGTTATACTGCTTAATCGAGACCCTTGAATTTGGGAATCAGTTCCCGTTGCATTTAGTGTTGGATTGGAAAGATCTGCTGCTGTTCTAACACTTGGCCAAAATATGGACTCAGAGGTTCCAGAAACAATTTCAGAGGTCTCTGGCACATAATTGAAAGTTACTTGGTGCCCTGTTGGCGAACTTATATTAATAAGATTCCAAGAAGAAATAAAACTTGGCTTAGTTGACTTTGCGGTGATATCTTTTAATGCTCCTGTGTTATAAGTATAGGAAAGATTTGTAACCAGATTGGTCTCTCCACTTAAAAAGGAATAAACCATGCCATCAGGCGTGGTAATTTTCCAGTGATAGTTATCTATTCTTTGTATATTTATTTTTTGATAAGGAATCGTATAAGCAATCCCATTTTGGTCAAGTACAAATTTTCCAGAATAGCCTCCAAAATTGAAGAAATATAGATCAGGTTCGCTATCATAGGTTCCATTAATTACTTGAAACATATACGCTTCGGTATTATACTGATTGCAGTAATCTGTAGTTGTATTTAAAAGCCCAAACCCCTGAAAAGAAGCGGGGAGAGCGTTAGTTACCTCACCTGCCGCCCCGGGTTGAACACTTCCGTTTAGATACCCTAACTCGTCGGGTAACCCTCTTACCGAACGAGTAATCACCCCTCCTGCGTTTAATGTCCATCCGAGTCCCACCCAACTTGCATTTTCTTCTACCCGTACACCTGAAGCATGATAGGACAAAGAAATGGGTAGGTGAATATCCCCTTCTACTACTTCGTATAAAGGGATGTTTATATCCGGTACGCCGGTATATTTTCCAACAGGCACCTCCCCGTATTTACCCAAGGAAGCGGCAGTTGGTGAAGGGGGTATGGGCTGTGGCAGAGCGGGATCATTCGCTGTTTGCCCTATGGTTCTAAGGGCATTACAAAGAATAAAAAGTATTGGAAGGGCTAATTTTTTAAAGGACCAAGAAGGTGCATTAACCTTTTTGAAAAAGGGGAAAAAAATTGGTTCTTGGACCATATTTTTTTGGGTAATTTTATTTGTCATCGGATAGTACATTTTTAATCGGCAAGACCAGAGGTTCCGTAAGTTTTTTTTATTGATTTTAGGCGTTGTCTTTAGGGTTGAATCCAGCTATCATTGCGGTTGCCAAATGACTAGAAAAGAGCCGTTTAAATCTTTTTTCTGTCAAGAATTAGTAACTGAAAATTTTAGAGGGATATAATTTTCCTTTTTTCTTAAGAGGATTTAAAAAAGGGAGTCCTTACTTTACGTTTCCAGCCGGTTTTGAAAAAATGCAGGAAAGGGCTACTGCTGAATCTCTTAAGGTCTACTGAATTTCCAATGGGTCTATGACGATTTCAATTCCCCGACGGAAGAGTGTATTGTTTAAGATTACTATGGTTTTTAATAAATATCTTTTAATTATATATTTCTACTATTATTTAAAATATTTAGTTTCGGAGAAAAGTTAGAATTTTCAAAAACGGGAAAAACACCCCTTTTTAATTTTTATTTTAATTAATTAAGATAAATGATTATAAAAATATTAGCATTTTAAGGGGATGGAGAAACTCATTCCCTTAAACAATCTATACATTAAGACCCTCTCTGAAATCCAGGGATTTTGAATAGGGACTAATCCATAAAATGGTAATCCAGGCCGCTTTTTAGATGGAAAATATTTAGATCGACAATAGGATAAATTGGATTATTTAGCCATTTCGAGGTAAATCCGTAGGATGGTTCTGTTTTTTTGCCCCAGGTTTTGGGTTGATCGAATAGAAAAAAGTTGAAAGGACCGGATATAGCCACGCTTTTCGGATTCCAATTCATCTAGGAATCGCAACTCGGAGGCATAATCCCCTTCGAAATCCAACTTTTCTATAAAGTAAACAGGGGTATTCCATTCGGAATCCCTTTTAGGCACTTCTGTTAATTTTAAGCCGGCCCGATCTGCCATAAAGGCGATACCGGAGAGGGTATTATTTCGGAAGGAAAGTGAATCGATTCGTAGTACTTTTAAGATTGCATCGAGATTCTTATTTTTTTGGATTTCCTGCTCAGGCTGATAGAACAAATCCTGACTTAAACGCATCTGGGCTTTTAGGGCTCGATTTCTTTGGTAAGCCGTCCACGTAGGCATTAGCGCTAATTGAAAGCAGATATAAATAAATATAGCTAGGCCTGCCAAAAAGGGATATTCCGGGTTCTTTTTAAGGGTTTCCAGCATGGCTTAATACTTTATTATAAGACTAAATTGACCTGAATTCTGATCCGGCTGGTAGTTATAACTTTCTAACTGAACCTCTTTTACCCAGGCCAGGGTTTTCACCCGGGATATCCATTCCTCGACGGATAGAATCTTTCCCGATAAGCCCCGGATCTCGATTTCCCTTACGGCAAACTCTGGTTTTTTATGCGAATCATTGGGGATAAGGGGATTCCCCGCGATCTCCAGGATTTGGATCTCACGAGGCATTTGAGAAAGTAATTGATCCATTAAGATGGATTTATGAATGCCTCCCTCCCATCCCATCGCCTTCACCGCTGATTCCTTTTCTTCTAGACTCTGTTTAAGCTTTGAAAAGGCCTGTTCCGACAAGGCTTGTTGATTCACCTGCCTCTCCATCGCAGAATTCTCAGAAAGAAAACTCGAGAACAAGAAAAAATTTATAAACAGGATTAAAAGCCCCATCCCTAAAGTTACAATCCCCCACCCCTTTACTTTTTTTATTCTATTGTATAAATCTCGTTCTTGCTGAACCCCTTCTATAGGCAATTCTACCGCTTCTACCCTACCCTGCATTAAGATCTGGAAAGCAGAGGCGTAGGCCAGGAGAATCCTTTCATCCACAATTTCGGACTCCGCTTTAATAGGAAAGGGAGAGCGGTTTTCCTCGGCGGCAGTTACACTTTGCCAGTTCCCCTCTGAATCTCGCTCTACCCGGTAACCATCGAAGATAAAATCGCCTGCATACCAGTTTAATTGGGGGATTAAAACCGAAACGGGAAAGGGGCCTAAACTGACTATAACGGGTGTGAATTCGAGTATTCGAATAGGCGCGAGGATTTTATCCAGTTCTGCTTTACGGATAATAGACAGGAAAGATAGTTCCCCACTAATAAAATTTTGGATGTAAAAGTCCTGAAAGGCCGCATTGGGTAATATGCGAGAAAACACCTCTGGGGTGATCTCTTCCACCCTTTCCATGGACTTGTATAAAATCCCTTTGCCTGAAACGGTAATTCCGATGGGTTTTACTTTTGAAAAAGCTTTTCTCAGGCCTTCTGAATGGGTGATATCCAGCAATTTCTTCTCAAATTGAAGCGTCTTATTTTCGATCCGGATTTGGCAGGCGCGGTACTGAAATTCATCCCCCCCCAAAACCTGTAAGTGGATGCCTAATGCCTCTTGATAGGTAAATAAAGAATCAAACATATGGGGTATAGGATCTGGGTTTAAGCCAAGAAGGATTAGCGAATAATGGTGGGTTTTATAAAGACGAGGGTTACCTTTTTAATATGGGATTTAGATTTGCTACTAAATATCCATTTGAGTACCGGTATCTTAGACAATAGGGGTACCCCGGAGGAATTATCATCTTCCTCGGCCCTTTCCAGCCCTCCCAAGACTATCATATCTCCATCATGCGCCCGGATAATGGACTCGAACTTACTGGTTGAAGTGGGCGGCGGGGCATTGGTGGGCGGCGTGCCGATAAAGTCCGTGATCTCGATTTTAATGCCTAGCGTTACCTGATCATTGCCAGAAACGACGGGCTTGATATTAATCACCAAATTGGCGTCTACCTTATTATACTGCTGGGTAAATATACTGGTGGGAGAAGAAACCGAGGGAATAACATTTTGGGTTTGGATTTGATAATATTCGGTGGAACCAATGCTAAGCGTTGCCGTATGTCCGTTCAAGGTGGTTAGGCGGGGAACCGAATGAATATCGGCATTGGTTTTCGACTGAAGTGCATTTATGGTAGCATAAAAACTGGACCCGACCTGTCCTAAATTGAGGGAGGTTAAATTTCCGAGCTTACTGAGGAAATTATTAATGGAGGGTGCTCCAAAGGTATAGCTGGGAGCTGGGAGTACGGTCCCGCCTCTTTTCACCGTGGAGTCATTTCCAAACTTTAAACCAGTCGAAGTGGTATTGTTTTTATTGATGTCTACCAGGGTAACCTCGATCATAATCATCGGAACTAATTGATCCAGTTGATGGATATAGTTTTCGAGTTCCTGAATCTGGGGTCCAGAACCGGATAATAATAACGTATTTTGCTCCCGGAATTCCTTGATTTCGACGCCTTTCTTCCATTCCGCCGGGATCATGGCCTGTACGGTATCAATCGACCGATTTTGCAGCTGAATTACCCGGTTTGCTCGCAATCCCTCGAGCTTCCTATCGCCAATCAGATAAATTCCGTTCTCCACCCGAAAGGTATACTCTGTTCCTTGAAAGAGGGCACTTAAAAAATTATCGAAGGTAATATCGTTGACGCGAGACGTAAGACTTCCTTTTAACTCGGTATAGAGAAAATAATTTCTCCCCATCTCGGAGGCGGCCGTTTTAACCAATTCCTGGATGTTGGCATTGGTAGCATCCAAGGATATAAGCTTCTGCCCGTTCAGGGTACGAGTCAGAATGCCTAGGCTGGTGGCGGCGGCCGACCCGGCACTTTTAAAAACCTTTCTTACAGAGGTGTTATTTTCTCCGTTTACATATAATTCTTCATTTTCCTCCAAAGGCTCAAAGAGATAAAAATTGTCATTGGTCCTGGCGAGCTTCATGCCATTACCGTAGGCAAGCTTTTGAAGGGCATTTTGCATCGGCACTTTACTCAGAAAGGCCGTTACCTTCTTCCCCTGCAAACTGGGCGGTACAATTAAGTTCTGACCCGAAAGCATGGTTATCTTTTTAGCCACTAGATAAAGACTATCTCCTTCTACTTCCAGCGTAAGGGCATTCTCCGGTTTTTCATATTGTACGGTAAAGCTTTTGGGAGGATGAACATTTAGATTTGGATCTATATAGGGCGCCACGTTCATAATCGAGCCGATAAAGGTAATCTCGAGGTTAAAGTTTTGGGCTAAAAAGACAAGGACGTTGCTGGCCGAAACATTGTTAAAATTATTCATGACCTTGCCGGTAACTCGGGGGTCGATATTGATATTTAGGCTATTGGCTTTGGCTAATGCGGTTAAAAATTCCGGGACGGTAACGCCGTTTAAGGCGAGCTGTACCTTATTTTTTAGGCCCGGTTCTTCTACCGATAGTACTTCCAAGCGGTCACGCAGGATCTGAAATCGATCCGCCTTCTGTGCCCATACGGAGTTTATGACTCCCATAAAACCCAATACCCATAATACCGCAATAACCCAAAACCGCATTTTCATCAATAGTTAAATAATAATGGATAAATTTCATCGATCGTCGTCTCCCCTTGGGCAAATAGCTGAAAGGCATTTTCTGCCAGCGTTCCGATCCCGCGTATTTTCAAAAGTTCCTGGACGTTTAGGTTCCCCTTTTTAATAGCTTCAGCAAACTCCTGATCAATGGGTATTACCTCGTAAACGGCCTTTCTTCCCTTGTAACCAGTATAATAACAAGCCTCACAGCCTTTGGCGATAGAGTGATGGGACAGGATCTCATAGGGAATAAAATGTTTGGGGTATACCGCTGGATTTAGAGCCACCTGCTCCTTACAGTTGGGACATAAGAGGCGGAGTAGACGCTGCGCCACGGTTGTGTTCAGCGTATTGGCTACCAAGAATGGGGGTATCCCCATATCCATTAAGCGGGAAATGGTCCCCCAAGCCGAATTGGTATGGATGGTAGAGAGCACCAAGTGACCGGTTAGGGCGGCTCGAATGGCCATCCCCGCGGTCTCCGTATCTCTAATTTCGCCTACCATGATCACATCCGGATCCTGACGTAAAAACGTGCGCAAAGCGGAAGCAAAACCGAGACCGATGGACTCTTTCAATTGAACCTGATTAATCCCTTCCAGCGTATATTCAACCGGATCCTCCACCGTCAGAATGTTCCGGGTTTCTTTGTTTAGGAGTTTTAGGGTCGCATATAGGGTTGTCGTTTTCCCTGAACCGGTAGGACCCGAAATAAGTAATATGCCATTAGGTCTCCTCACCCCTTCCAGATAATGATCCAAATCGAAGTCTGAAAAGCCGAGCTGGTAGAGATCAATATTGGTGGCATCATTATTCAGTAAGCGGAGAACAACCTTCTCCCCATGTAGGGTCGGTAAAATGGAAACCCGGATATCAAATGCATGCTGCTTCTCCTGAAAATGGATTCTACCATCCTGTGGTAATCTTTTTTCGGAAATATCGAGATTGGAAAGAATTTTAATTTTATTGATTAATGCTGGATAATCTTCCTTTTTTAGAATATAACGCTGAACCATCATACCATCGATTCGTATGCGTACCCGCGCAGTATGTTCATAGGATTCAATATGGATATCGCTACTTTTTAGGTTTTTCGCTTCCATGATTAAATTGGTCAGAAAGTCTTCCGCATTATAATCCATCTGGATAGAGGATATACTCCCGTGGCCAGACTCCCTTAAATAATATTTGGATAAAAGGCGGCTTATATCTCCTGCGGGAAGATTCTCCAAGGTGATTTCCTTGCCGGTAAGCATTTCCAGTTCCATTTTTAGGGGCCCGACGTCGCAATCCCCCTCGCAATAGAGCGCCAGCACTTTATCATTACCCCGAATGGGTAGAACCCGGTAATGCCAAGCCTGCTCTTTTGTGATCAGGTGAATAGCCTCTGAAGACAGGACGAGATCGGTTACAGCATTCATCGGCTAAAATATTGTTGTAGAAGGCCATCCCAATAAAATTCCCCCTTAGGAAAGAAAGTCCAAAAAAGGATTAGGAAGGCCAATAAAAAGGATTGTAACCCAGCGAGGGGAATCCATTGCCAACTAAACCCATAAAACCGCTTCATGAAGGCTACCCCTACCAGAATTACGATAAGACTAAGAATATAGAATACCAGGAAATTGACGAAGGATAAACCAAAACTAATGCTTACGAGAAAGAGCACATCCCCCCATCCAAAAAAGCCAAGGGTTAGGTTTATCCATTTCCCTTTTCGCAGAGAAAAATATCCCGAAACCATTATCCACTGAAGCAATAAAAACCCAAGAATTATTGCCGACTGCTGAACGATATCCACCCATCTTTCGTGCAAAACGATTAAATCGCGAAGCCACCACGAAAGGGTCAGAAGGGGGAAAAAAAACCAATATATCCGAAACGTGCGGATATCCTGCCAAAAAATAGCAGAAAGGATGAGAACGATGAAAATAGAAAGGATGGCCATCAATCTGGGGTAACCTCGTGTATATTCTTATTTTGATCCACCTCCCATACATTGAATGTGCCGTTACCATTGAAATCCACCACCGCTGTCGCACGAGCCGTAAAGCCGGCACTATTCGCCTGGATAATTTCAATACGGTAATTGGCCCTTCCATCTTTTCCGTCGGTAGAGAGGGGCTCCTGGATAAAACCGATCTCCGTAAGATCTTTGGAATAGCGGGACTTTTCGTAGAAGAAATTTTTTTCCAGGGTATGGATATGTTCTAGCTGCACCTTTGCCTCCGTGGACTTAGCCTTGGTGATCAAAGGAAGTAGATTGGGAAGGGCGAGCAGCACCAAAATCCCGATGATACAGAGTACGACAAGTATCTCGGTTAGGGTATAGCCCTTCAGTCGAGGGTGTTTTATTTTTTTAAGCATAATCAGGATAAATTAGATGCCGGGTGTTTAAGGTTTCGATTCGAAAAAATATTTTTAAATAGGTTGTAGAAGGTCATACTAAATGCATTAGAAGCTATTGCTCATTTGAAATAGAGGTAAATACATGGATATCAAAATCAAGCCTACGACTAGACCCATAAAAATGATGATTAAGGGTTCAAGGGTGCTACTCAGGGTGGTGGTTTTATATTCCACCTCCTCAATATATTGATCCGAGATAAGTCCAAAAAAATGATCCAGCTGATTCGTTTCCTCACCTACTCGAATAAGCTGCACCATTTTGGGTGGGTATATAGGATAGGGCTGTAGACTTTCATAAAAGGGCTTACCCTTTAATATATCCCGTTCTATTTTGTCCAGAGTAGAGTCCAGAGGATAATACCGAATCATTTGCCTGATTAACCCAATGGCTTTTAATAGTGGCAGACGGGCGTTTATTAATAAGCGCATCGAATTACAAAACCTTGCCAAATACACTTTTTGAACGATGTCACCCATCAGGGGAATCTTTAACACGCCAAGGGTGACAACCTTCCGGTAGGCTTCCGTATTTCGGAAGCTATACATGCTTATCCCAAGTAGGATAATAATGGCCATACCCCACCAGAAATGATCTTCTAAACCCTTGGAAATGGCGATTATTTGTTCGGTTATCCAAGGAAGATGACCCCCAAATCGTTTAAACACATCGCCAAACATGGGTACGACAAATTTTAACATAAAAAATACGGCCCCGAGTGAAGTCGACAAAACAATTACCGGATAGGTGAGAGCGCCCACGATTTTTCTATGTTGCTTGGTTTTACTTTGATAATAGCGAGCCAGATCTTCTAAAACCTCTATCAGCTTCCCGGTTTCCTCCCCGATCTGGAGACTAAATACTTCATACGGGGAAAATTTCCCGGATGTTTCTAATGCCTTGGAAAAGGTAAGCCCCGAAAGGACTGACTTTTGGATGCCCTCTAACAAGGTCCTTTCCTTTTCCTTTTCATAATCCGAGGCCATTAATTCAAAGCTGGTTTTTAGGGGAATCCCCGCTTTCAGTAGGGCGCTGAGCTCCATGTAGAGATATTCCTTCTTCTTATCGCTCAATTGACTGGAGCCAAAATGGATTTCCTTATTCAGAATATCGCTTAGGCTTTTCATGGAAAAGGCTTTCGAATCCTTTTTGGTAAGGCTTCTGGGATAGCGGCTTAAATCAATGCTGGGCATGGGCGATCTTGGGAAAAAGGTTCTCAGACGAGTAGGGCTTATAATATCCAAAAGGAAGGGTATCCCCTTCCATAATTAGGTCTAGGGTGAAGCCGTCTACCCGAGGAGAGGATGCAGCAAGGCCATTGACATCCCCTGAATTGGCAGTAGGGCTCCCCATTATTTCCTTCCCATCAAAAGAGAATGACCACCGGGATATTGGAATAGAAAGAGTGTCGGGGTTGGCGGATTTGCGGATCCATGCACTTTGGCTAAAAAGCCATGAAGAATAAGTCCTTCCCTTAAGAGTAAACTTCAACTGCCCGCTATCTAAGCGAATGCTATCGGAACTAAAAAAATCCCGCTTCATCCATTGATCCATGCGAGCTATTTCGGCAAGGGTTTCGCTCCGCTGATGAAAATGGGTATAGGACCTGGATACAATCCTATAGGCGCTATAGGCCACTCCAAGCACTACGGAGGAAATGAGCAAGGCAATCGTAATTTCTAGTAGGGTGAACCCCTCTAAACGATATTTATCTCGAGGTTTCATATTCTAAAACGTTTATCTCCTTAACTAGGGTTTGATTGGGGTCATACCCCCTAAGGTTTAAGAGCCAACAATGCGGGTGGTTAGGAACCATCTCCCATTTTTTTTCGATTCGGAAGCCCTGCAAATGCAGTGTTTCGGACAGGGTATCGTGCATTTCTTCCGATCGAATTCGCTCTTTTTGCAACAGAGCCGATAGTTTCATTTTTTGTAGGGAAATAGCGTTGGACTGCACATTTCCAATTATGCCCATAGCCATTGAAAATACCACCATAATGATAACCATGGCTAGAATCACCTCTAAAAGGGTAGAGCCCTCGAGCTGGGTAAGGCCTTTTATTTTCTTTCCAGCCATTGTAAAATTTGATTATTCGAGGTAGACCAGGGAAAGATCGAACTGGTAAGATAATAAGGTGAAAGGCCCTTGATATCCATCCGGGCATCCATGATAAAGTTTTCAAAATTGGTAGATCCAGAAGAGAACAATACCCGATGTGCATAAAACCCACCGTCAAACCGGCAACTATCCCCCAGGCGAATCCTGGAAGGGGCGTAAACCATACCTTCGATAGTGGTTTTTTTCCCCAGATCCATAAAAGCATCTAAGGAGTTATACGTGCTGGGCTGTAAAAACAATACCCCTTGGAGACGGCAATTTCTCTCAAGGGTAATCTGGGGTGAAGGCCCGAGGCGCTTTCCATGGGTCATTACCCCTAATACGGAGGGATAATCTAAAAGGGTGTTTTTTTCAAGGTATAGATTTCGTAAACCCGTAAATTGACCTTTTCCTCGGAATCCATGTTGCAATCGAAGGTCTTTTGCCATTACTATCACATTTTCTAAATGGCAGGTTGAGTCAATTTTCAAGATGGTATCCGATAAGAGCAGAACATGCCCTGATAGATATACTTGTGAGAGGGATAGGGCTTTCTTTCCCAGCCGGATTACCCTTAATGGCTTAAAAAAAGACACATTAAGGCTATCGCCTCGGTGAAGGGTCGTGTCCGTGGTCTTCAGGTTTTGAACGTAGCTCTTCCAGGCTTCCAGGCGAAGGGTGTCGATGGGGGGTAAATGCCGATCACTTTTTTGCTTTTTGCCCAAGATATACCGTTTATCTCCGGTATAGGCCCGGTTATCGATATACGCTTCCTGGACACCCGCTACCGGGACAGAAGCATTCCCTCGAATGAAGGTATTCCCGCAAACCGATACAGGGCGATCTTCATCAGCCAAATACAGGGTTAAGGTTTTTAAACTATCCATACTGGGCGCTATGGATATCGCTGCCAATAAGGTATCTTTTTGGATAAAGGACCGACAAAGTCCGATCCGCCATAATCCCCAGGAATAGCGTTCTAAACGCACGGAGTCATCTTCCGTGCCGGGTAGAGTTCCCACGCTTAATGAATCTTTATCCCCTTTTTCAGATAGCAGGAGAGCTAAGCCAGAATGAAGGTTTCTTTCCAAGAGATTCCAACGTTCCGATTTCTGATATTGAAGCTTGAAATAATACGCCGTTAAAATGATGGAGGAGCAGAGTATGGCTATCACCAGGCTTAGGCTTACCACAATGAATAGAGCTGTACCTGGCACTGAACCTTGACTATCCCCAGCATTTATATTTTTAAAGGCTATTTTTCTCATTTTGCCTTTAGGGTTTAGCCTTAAGGGAATCCTTTTTCTTTGCACCAAAAAGGTGTAGCCTGGCAAAGAAGGAACTCCTCGAGCGGGTAGTATCGGTAAGGTCTTTATGCTTTTGGGTGACAGTATCCTTTCCTCCAAAATATTGGATATGTGGACTTAAAATATTATGAGAGTACGTTCGTCTTTCTTTAAGGTTTCCGAATTCATCAAAATATTCCGAAACCCCACTTTTCTCTCCCATTTTCCACATCACTTTTCTCAAAAGAAATCCATTTTCTGACCAACTAGACCATTCCTTGTCTTTTAAACCCCCATAAAAATTACCCTGCTCCCGGAGGTTTTTGTTAGGCCAGTATTCAACATATAGGCCATTCAGTAATTTACCGCTATAGCCTCCTTGCGTTTTTTTTATGGCATTGGAACTATACCAATAATAAAAGCGGTTTATATATTTTTTTGGGGTAAATTCTAGAGGCTTGATTTCGGCGGTAATCAATCGATTAGAATCCGTAAGATGAATCTTATACATGCCCTCGGGCATGGGCATTTGAGCCTTAAGGGCGGAGAAAGGAACCAAAAACAGCCCCAATGAAATGGCGAATACGGTTTTCTTCATGGATTACTAGGATTCATGGTTATATATTTTGATTTCCCTTCATAAAGGATTTTTATCGAGTCTTTTCGGTTTTGAAGGAGTTTTACCCTCTCCCCTATTTCTCCTTCGGCGAGCTGATACCGCGATCCGTGAATGGATACGAGGGATATGATCCTATTGTTTAATGGACTATGGATATAACCCGAATAGGTAATGAAGGACCAGTTAATGGGTGTTGGGACCGATTTAAGGATTTTAATCGGTTTCTTATTTAGAGAAGTATCAAGATTTGGTAGGGAATGAAGGGTAGGGCTTTGAAAGGGGTCGGGATAATTTAAAACGAGATGCTGGGTATCGGGCATTAAGGCATAATCATTAAATCGACTGCTATCCATTTTATGGGCGGGTAAGGATGAAGCGGTATCGTCCGATCCAGTGGATTTTATTATCCGATAAATAATAAGCCCCCAAACCAAAAGAGCAACCACTCCAAGGACATACGTAATCGGTTTTGATTTCATCATAGAAAGGAGAGCATTCTAATCCAAAAGGATTAATATCTTCAAACGGAAACCGCAAAAAATAGTTCAAGATTTACTACCGTGTTTTCACCCTATTTCCCGAAAAATCGTCTTTATTTACTCAGCAAATAGCTATTCTATGAATTATGAAGGGGATTTTATGGGCGGGCGATCAAAAAGGGGATCCTCATTTTCGAAATATTTTTAAATTTACATTCAATCCATCTCAGGCCTTTTTTATAATTCCTTGAAAAAACGACTTCTGGTTTTATTTCTTTTTTTATCCTCCCCTTTTGTCCAGGCGCAAGTTACCTTTTCGGTTGCCAAACATTTTTTTCCGGGTCAGGTGGTAAAGCGGGTGAGCTTATCCGATGATGGCTCAGTATGGATTATAAAAGGTCAAGATAATAGAGGGGTGGGGCTATTGGACAATTCAGGAAATGAAAATGATTATTCCACCCTTTTTGACAGCTTTTCATCGGCTCCCTTTAATGATATTACTGGATATGATCAGAATCAATCCTTTCTAGGCACGCAGGGAGATTATATTTTACGATTTAATCAGGGCGTTTTACAACGATTAGGCCCTTCCGCCAATGTATATTCCCCCAATATTAATTCAGTCTCTGCTATCACAGGACCGGTTAACCATTTAACGAATGGAAACCTGTATAATAGCTCATTTCCAAACTACTTCCCCTTCCAAAAATTAATTTATGCTACTGGGGATAATTTCTATTCCTATACCGATAATTCTCTTCAGAATTTTTATCCACTAATCGACACGAATTACTTTCATCCCTCTTATAAAACCCGTTTTAAAATCCAGCAAGGCGATATACGCCAATGGTATATCGAGGAGCATAGCCCTACCACCCGGATTGGCATTTGCCAAAATGATCGTTACGTAGGAGAAGTCCATAATTTTTTAAATGGGGGCTATAATTCGGATTTAGGGGCAGGGATTGAAAGCGTAGATTATTCTAGAGATTACCTCGATTCCACTTTTTATAATGGAAATTATTATTCGGCGTTTGCCACCACCTTGATTTATAATTTTAGTCATTATAATTACCCCATTTATTTTTGGGGAACGGATTCCGGTCTCTTTTCAGCGGATTTTGTCTGCCTGGGCTCTCCTATTACAACCTACTTAAAGGGCATGAAGGTCAACCGGATTGTTCCCATTTCACCTTTTGCCAGTATAATGGGACTCGATACCTATAATAACCCTTTTATACAGAATTATATATTAGCCGGCACAGATAAAGGTTTATATTATACGGATGTTTATTCCCATATAAAAAATGACGTATATCAAGTTTTTAAATCTATTCCTGAACTGGATGGACTTATTATTTACGATATTAAAGTAGATTATAATTGCGATAAATCTTTTTGGGTGGGTACAAACCAAGGACTTTATGAAATCTACCTGAAATGGAACCCCAAAACCCCCTTTCCTCAAGGTCAGATCCCGGTCCAAGCTAAAGGGTACAGTACCATCCTTGACACTATTTCTATATGCAGCAATCATCCTATTTCTCTCTACGGGAACTTTTACCCCTATTTACATTATAATTTTAATAATATTGGATTGCAATGGTATAGGAATGGACGTATCATTTTTGGCGGAACCACCGATACCCTTAAAACGGCTTTACCCGGAAAATACTATTTAACAACCTCCTCCCTTTGTGACGGAATCGTGATTGATACCTCGAACACCGTCGTGCTTTTAAATGCCACTACTCCTCAAGTACATTTAAATTATCCCTCCAGCATAAAAGTATGTTATGATTCTTTAATTACCTTACAGGCTACAGGAGAAAAGGATTTTCACTATCAATGGTATAAAAACCAAATTCCTTTGAAGGGAGATACCTTAAGTTCGATTAGTATTCGAGATTCTTCCGGAATTTATTCCGTATCGGCTTTAAATTGTTTGGATACTTTGGTTATGAGTAATTCTGTAAACGTTCAATTTTTAAAAGTACCCAGAGCATTTATTGGAGGAGATAATACCGTATTTTGCCAAGGTGATACGGCCCATTTATCCATTCAAATTCCTTCTGGATTCCTTATAAAATGGTTTAGGCAGGGCATAGAGCTAAAAGATTTCCAAAATAGGGCGCAAATTTCCACCGTAGATTCCGGTAATTATACCGTTCAAACCTCGGATTCATCCTTTAATTGCATACAGACCAGCTCCAACTTTACTTTGTTGTTTAACCCTATTCCAAAGATTTCTATAAAGGCCCTCAATAATGATACGACAAACTGTATAGGAGAAACTATTACTTTAAAAGCCATACCTGTTAATCCTAGTCAGATTATAAATTATAAATGGTCTACCGGGGAAACCAGCCAGTCTATCATTGTGAATCAATCGGGAAAGTATTCCGTAACCGCTAGTTTAAATACATCCTGTAGTTATCAAAAGGACACAACCCTACAATTTAAGGAGCCTATTCCGTTTTCTTTAGGTAAAGATACCAGCATATGCTTTAATGATTTAAAATCGGGATCTATTGTTCTAAAAGGGCCTCCAGGCTATCATCATTATATCTGGAATAATCAATTAACCAATCAACCCAATTTTTCCGTGACCGGTCCAGGAACGTATACCCTTACTGCTGAAGGAGTCAATGGATGTCCATTCACCGCTCAAATCACTTTAAGTAATTTTTGCGACCTGAAGGCACTAGTTTTTCCTACCCTTTTCACTCCGGATGGAAACGGGCTGAATGATGTATTCGCGGTTCAGAATATAGAATCTTATCCAGATAATGAAATGCATATTTATAACCGCTATGGAAATGAAGTATACTCAACTCAAGGTTATGGGGTAAACCAAAAATACTGGACCGGGCAGGGAATGCCAGAAGGTACTTATTATTATGTACTTCAAGTTAATCATCAAAGCAATGGGGATAAGAAATATAAAGGATTTATTACCCTCATGCGTTCCGTTCAATAATGAGGCGATCGGTTGTTTTCCCTATTTTAATTTGCTTTTATTTTTTCTTATCAGGAAACCAAATTTTTGCCCAACAAGGGGTATTATTCACTCAATATTTATTTAATGGATTAATTCTAAATCCCGCCTATGCCGGATATCAAGATGAGCTTAGCCTTAATACCACTTACCGATCTCAATGGGTAGGTATCCCACAAGCCCCAAAATCCTTTAGTCTTTCTGCCGACCTCCCTTTGATTCAGGATAAGCTTTCGGGAGGATTATTAATTGTAAAGGATCAATTGGGGGCTCAAGAGAACCAGCAAGCCGAAATAGACCTTTCTTATCGAGTTCGTTTAGGAAATTCAGAAAACTTGCAATTTGGTGTCGGTGGGAATATCAATCAAAACGCTATTAATCCCAATTTATTGGTTTTGTTGGTTCCTGAGACCGTCACCAGTAAGTATCTTCAAAATACAGTGTTTGGAAATTTACGATTTGGTCTATATTGGTATAACTCTAAAAACTACGCTGGGTTATCTGTTAATGATCTAAGAAATATTACGGTAGATCCGGGTAATTTATATATAGGAATTCATCCCAATTATTACCTAACCGCTGGGAATCTAAGCCCATTTTCAACCTCCATTCAAATAAAATCAAGTTTTTTAATTCAAGAGGATTTTATAAATCCAACAAACCTAGACCTAAATTTATTTCTTTTATTTTCTGAAAAAATTTGGTTTGGATTAAGTTATAGAACGGAATTCAATATTATTAAAACAAATAATCTACCCAATAACCTTGCAAGCAAAAATTCGTTAAGCGGGTCTATTCAAATTTTTTCCCCTGGAAATTGGCGATTTGGATATGCTTATGATTATTCCTTAAACCAGTTATCAAGTGTAAGCCAAGGATCACATGAAGTTTCCATTTCTTACCATTTAAATAAACGGAAGGAAAAAGACCCTACTCGGAAATGCTATTATTTTTAAAAATACAACAACTAAAATATTTTTTAATTATTGGTTTTCACCCTAAAACTGCTTTTCAAAAGCAACTATTTTTGAAAAAGTTATAATTATTTTCTTTCATATCTTACTTAAAGCCAAAATGAAAGCAAGGCAAACCTGAAAATGAAAGATTTAATTATTATTTTCCTGAAGCCTAAAAAAATAAAATGATGTCTGGATATCCAAGAATCGTAACTACGAATCTTAAAATTTTTTTTAAAAATCTTTCAAACAATCAATGGAATTGCAATCTTTTAGTGGACATTTTTTTAAAGCAGATTGCGGGTTAATTAATTGCTTTAAGACAATATAGGAGAAATCGACTATTTCCCCAATCTATCCGTTTTTGTTTATCCATCATGCCGATAATCTCAATTCCAATAGATGGGCCTCCATTTGACTGGGTGTACGATAATTTAGGGATGAATGCTTTCTTTTTCTATTGTACCAAACCTATATATAATGGAAAATGGCCGTTCTAGCTTCTTTAGCAGTATTAAACCGGGTATGGTAAACCATTTCGGTTTTCAGAGTCTTAAAAAAGCTCTCGGTTACGGCATTATCCCAACAATTCCCCTTTCTGGACATGGATTGCTGAATAGGATGTTTAGCCAAGAGGGATTGGAACTCTCGGCAAGCATATTGTACGCCTAGATCCGAATGAAACAAAAGGGAAGAAGAAATGGGTCAATTTTTTAATGCCATTTTTAGGGCTGGTATGGTGGTATGAATGGCTTTCAAAGAATGGGAGATCGACCAACAAATTACTTTTCTTTCCGCTAAATCCAATACTGAGGTTAGATACAGCCAACCTTCTCCGGTTCGTAAATAGGTAATATCCGAAACCTATTTTTCTCCAAGCCTTTCTGCAGTAAAATCCTGATACAAAAGATTTTATAAGATGGCAAAAGGATGATTCGAATCGGTGGTTTGTACCCGGTATTTCTTTCGGATAATGCTTCGGATATTTCCATTTTTTATAATTCTAGCCACTAAGGGTCGGGGAACTCTCTGACCCTGCTCATTAAGGCTTTGGGTAATCCTGGGGCTGCTGTACCTTTTCTCGGACTGTATGTGTACCGCTTTAATTTCGTTCAATAATGCCTCCCGATGAACCTCACGAAGCCCCATTGGATGGTGGATCCATTTATAATATTGATTAGGGCTCACTTTAAATAATTGACACAACTTTCGGGCGGGAAATTCAGTGGTATGAATTTTTATAAACTCAAAAATTACTCGCCTCTCTTGGAAAAAATGGTGACCGCCTTTTTTAGGATGTTTCGTTCTAAAAGAGCTGTAAGCTTCCCTTCAATTCCTTGCGTAAACGCTTGTTTTCAATTTGCTCCTCCGTCAAGGTAGCCGTGGATTTATTCAGGGCTAATCCTTTTTTCATCCGAATTCTCCATAGGGTTATCAATCCTGGAGTAATGCCTACCTCTTCGGCAACTACTTTTACGGAGCCCTTTATTTCCGATAATTCTATCGTCATCATTTTGTAGGCATCATCATACTTTCTTCTCATAGACTTAAATTTAATAAAATTGATTTTTTATTAAATCTGCCTTAACTTATTGTTCTATTAAAAATATACAGTCCAAAGTTCTTAATTACGCCTGAATTTTCTACTTTAGAAATGTCCTGTTTTTTGGGGGGAGGTCATAAAAAAATATTTGTGTTGGTGGATGCCCTTATTAGGGACTTTAAAGCCAAAAAAGCTTATGCCCAAAAAACAACAAAACACACCCATTTATTAAGGGGCAAGCTTTTGTTTGCCCTTTATTACGGTAGTTTAACGTTATTTGCAACTATCTTACAGAAGCCATTTTATTTAAATAACAAATGCCCTTTAAGTCATCTGTATGGAATAAATCATATATACCCTGTTTGGGTTCAAGACATATTGTGGTTTCAGCATCAAATTGATAACAGCCAGTGTAGCCTACGGGATCCAGTTTAATACCGTTCAATATCGGAGCGTTCTGTTTATTCGACTTCAACTTAAAGTTATATCGCTTTCCAACCGCTATAATTGTCTTGCAATTTTCTTTTATACTGTTATCAACTTTTGAAACAATTTTATATGTTGTATCTCTTCTCTCTGCATAAATAATATACCAAGAATTCTTTTTATCTATTTCTTTGATTAGATAAGGAGTATTCTTATACATTGCCGTTGTGGTCTTCTTTATATTTGAGCAGGACAAAGCTATTATCGATATGAATATATATAATAAATACTTCATGTTAAGGCAACTTTTGGATTATGACTTTATTGTTATTGTTTAATTTGTCATTCACATACCAATCTGCACTTTGCACTCCCGCTGGATAACCTCCGGAAGGAGTCTTTTGTAATTCCCTACCTGATGCGTCGTAAATTCGTTCATAAATTGGACCAGCTTGTGGGGTTGCTGCTATATGGGCAATTGGATAAACCGATCCCTTTGCATTTGGATCTCCTGAAGAAACTCCCGAATCCTGAGATAATTTTGCCCCTTGATATGCTTCAGTAACTTCATGTAAGGTATTAGCCCCAGGTTTTTCATATGGTGCATCAGATGCACCAAGAACAGTGGGATTTAGTTCTTGTGTTGCAGTGACTTGAGGAGGATCTTCATTATCAGAAGGTGTAACTGTATTTCCTCCAAATGAGCCACCTATAAATAATTGACCCTGAGAAGTCGTTTTGCCACTAGTTGTATTAACATTAACTGTTACGGAATGGTCATCTATAGCAGTCGTTAACTGTGTGGCATTCTTATCAGGAGTTACACCTAAAACATTCGTATAATCTACTTTGCCATTTGCATCGATGGTTAGATTTAATTGGCCTGCTACCGATTTTTGTAATTCCGCAAAAGCCTTCTGCTGCTCTGGGCCATTTATGTGAACATCAGTCGGCCCCATTCCATCCTTATCAATAAACCTTAATGGATTATCAAACCCATAATTGTAGGGTGAATGTCTGCGCATCTGTTCGGCAAGTGGGTCTACACTGGTAAACCGTGCCACTAACGGATCATAGAACCGTGCTCCATAATCATAGAAATTTCTCAAATCCGTTTGTTGCTCCTTTCCATTATATAAATATCGGTTATTACTTCCAAAAGAATAAATTGTATCGCGTAATCCGAAGGCATAATATTGATCTTCCTGGATTAATTGTGGGTTAGTCAGGCTATTACCCTTCTGGAAAGTTATCCTTACATCACCCAGATGGTCTTTTAAGTCGTACTCATAGGCAAACCTACCGCCATTAGGTACGGCCCGGCCTTCCTCAGTCTGAATAAATGATAGCGCTCCGTTTTGGTATACTATTCCCTTGATGTAGTCTGTGAAGGAATATTTATTGCTGTTCCTTAGCTTCGTTCCATCGGCGGCAAACACATAATTAGCCACCGAATTTCCATTGATAGAAACCGATTTAGGCAAGTTTAGGAGGTTATACGAAATACTTCTTCCTATGGTATCAGTCAGGGTATTTCCATTGAGGTCATAGGAATAATTTCGAACCACCGAAGAACTCCAGTTGGTTATGGTGCTCACCTGATTGGAGAGCCCCCCTGCCAAATAATTATACACAAAACCGGTTCCCAGTTTTGAATTGGGTCGAATCGTCGTTCGGTTTAACCCCGTTATATTTCCATTTACATCATAGGTTATGGTCTCATCGAGGGCATGATTGTTAGCAGCTATGGTATTGGAGGTAATATTGCTGGTTAACCGATTCAGATTATCATAACTTAGATTAAAGGTCATCCAGGATCCGGGATGATAGGCACTGTTATAGGTTAACTCGGATATATTGCCGTTATATTGAGGGGTAAACCCATTGTCGGGGGCATTATACAGGAGATTTAAGGTAAAATCCCATCCGTTATCTGGGGAGCTTGATTTTAGGAGCCATCCTCGTTCATTGTAGGTGTAATTCTGACTTTTAAGGAAGGTAGCCCCTTGGTTTTCACTATGAAAATGCTTGGTAGCCGCCTGCCCCAGTTCATTATAGTCCACTTGAGATAATAAAGTCGAATCATTATTGATCTTTTCATAGGTCCTGATCTTACGGCCTATTTGATCATAAACATATTTATTGACAACGGTTACCGCTGGATTGTTAGCATTAGCCATGGTAAAATGGGTTCGGGTGGTGGTGGTATCTTGCCCTAGGAAGTCAAACTGGTTTACAATATGATCATAGTTTTGCGCACTTTGCTTCTTATTAAGGAAATGCTGGGAATAAATATTGGTAGGCCGGCCCTTGTCGTCATAATAATTTACACTCCATAAAAAGACCTGAGGGGTGGAATCTAGGACCGCCACCTTGCTTATTGTGGGCAATCCATTAGTAAAGCCGCTGTAAGTGCTGGGGACATAACCGGGACTACCGGCTACATTATAATCATCAAAATAATTTACCCAAAGGATGGTGGAGGTGGCCCCCACATCGGGCGTTTGGGTATAGCCAGTTTGGGTGTTACCATAATTTCGCTGAACCCAGTAAATGGTATCCTTTTGGGCTAGGGATTGAAGGGTTTGCTCCCCGGTCCTGCTTGGGAAAGAATAATTAGCATCCGAGACATTATTGGAAGTCCATACGCCCTTTATCACGGGTCTTGCCAGTCCATCATATTTATTATATATCCATTGCTGACTGGTTTGATTTCGTTGATTGGCATCTTGCGAATAGGCGATCTGATCAAGTGTATTATAGATCATAAATTCCCATCCCTTTCCGGGTAATTTTTTTTCAATGAGTCGCTGCCGGGCATCGTAATTATATTGATAACATAGGTTATCGAGGATGGTCTGGTATTGCGCATTACCTCCTCCGTCGGCATTGGCAGCTGGCGGAAGTACAAAAGAAAGATTGCCAAAATCATCATACACATAATAGGTGCTATAGACATGCGTAGACCCCCAGAGCGGGTTAAACGTTCTTTTCACCAAAACATGACCTTCAATATCCTTATACTCTTCGGTAGTGTTCAGCCTAGTATCAGACTGGGCGCTAGACCAGTTTTCATTTCGGGTGATGGTTTTGATCAAGGTTCCTGTTTTATAAAATACCCCCTGATCGACCAGAGACCGAAGGCCGGTGGTACTGTTGATAGAAACTGTATAATAATGAACATAACTTTGCCCGCCATTCCAAGGCTCCAGCGACGAATTGGTGCCATAGGAAACAGTGGTGGTATGACCGCTGGATTGACCGCTGGTGGTAGGTGTACCCGTTAATTGCCAGACATCACCGGGCGCGCCCTGCTCCACCACCCGATTTAAAGGAGAGGTCTCATAGGCTGCGGCCGCCAATGGAGAAGAAATCGGGGAATAATTCATCCCTGTTTTCTGATAGAAGCTATACTGGTCCGAAGTGTTATACGCTCCATTGGATCCGCTGAGTGCTGAGGCTCGGTAAGACCCCGGAAGGGCGTTGGCATTCGCGTCGGAGTAGGGTAAATATTTCACTGATTCTCGCTCAAAGGCATCATAGGCCACCGGTTGGATAATGTCTAAATAAGAAGGCGAGGCCTTCACCTGTATCGTTTGAAGGGGTCTACCGAGCCCGTCGAGGTAAGCCACCGTTTGGCTTACATTGCAAACAGGATTCGCTCCGGAGGAGGGATTGGTAACCCCCGCCACTCTGGGCTGAGAGGTAAGTATATAATTATTTTGGGAGGAAAGGTTGGTGCCAAGCGTCACACAACTGGAAACCGATATGGTCACCGGTCCTATGGTGACGGGGGTGGCGTTGCCGCTCGCTATCGTCAGCTCGTAGTAGGTGGTTTGGGAAAGCGACGGTACCAAATAGCTTAGGGGGTTGGTTTGATTGCTAGAGAAAGACGTATAATTTTTCCCATCCAGTGAAGATGCCCAGGTATAGGTAAAGGTGCCATTGCCGCCCGATGGTGCCGAGCAGGTGATCACAAAGGGGCTATTATGAGGCTGAACGTTATACTGAGTCGTAGAAAAGGATGCGCCTACAATCGGACTTGCCTGCCCTTGAATCTGGAGGTATATATAATTTGAAAATCGATTATTTCCATTTTCCGTAGTGATTAATCGGTAATAGGTTGACTGAGTTAAAGGGGTGGTTGGCGTAAATCCGGAATTAGTCCCAATATTTATCCAATGTACGGTATCCAAGGCTGAACTCTGCCAGGTATAGGTATAATTGTGACTGCCTGGACTGTTTTGAGGCCAAGTTACAATGGTAAACGGAGCCGGTATGGTTCCAGAACTGATTGGAGAAGCAGTGGTTGTGGCGATTTGCGCTCCAATAAAGGGATAAACCATAGTGACCTTGCATATAGTGGAATAGGCAGTTTGTGTTCCGCTGGTAACCACCCTACGGAACCAAGTAGTCTGATAAAACGACCAGGAGGGGTAAAAAGTTGGACCTGAGGTATAGGTAGAAGCCCAGTTTTGACCTGCTACCGAATCTTGCCAGGTATAACTATAGGTTGAGGCGCCCCCCCCGCCGGTGGCAGGACTGGTCTCTGAAATAATATCATTCGAGGGGAGCATATTCGAATAATACACATTGTATCCTGAGATTAATGTCCCTCCTGTTAGGGTGGTTTGAGAAAGGCTCCGCATGGTGGTTAGCAGAAGGCAGGCGAGCAAAAATAAACGGGTCTTAAAAAACGGTTTTTTCATCCTGTATGGTTTCTTAAAGGATCGGTGGGTTAATGGAAATGGCTAATTATTTAGCTTCCGCAAGGGGCAAATCCCAAGGTGGTATAATTTTGACTTACGGAGCCATCTGGCCAGGTATAATGGTAGGTGCAGATATAAATGCCGTTATTGAGGACGGTTATGGGCGTTGATTGAATACCATAGGTACAAACTCCGTTAATATTCTTATATCCCTCTCCTGGACAAGAGCCATTAGAGGTTCCCGTTGAACCGGAGGTGCTTATAGAATAATCCTTTACCGAATAAACCGGAATCGGTTTGTTAGAATAATTATACGTATAGGCCTTAACAATATTTCCGTCTAGATCTTTAATATTCATTAATCGGCCTACCCCATCATAGGAAAAATACGTGATTTCATTTTTGGCATCACATTTAGCCGATATTCCCACCAAAGGGATATAGGTATAGGTGGACATTTCTGATCCATAAGGCATTAATCTTAATTCATCAATATAACCCGTTCCGGTGAGGGAAAGGCTCGATACGCCGGAAATTTGGTAAACATAACATACCCATCCATTCTTAACCTTTCCTGTTGCAATAGGCGTAAGCGCCGTTCCATTGATTATCAAGGACCCTCCCGATTTTTGCCAAATGGATAAAATATAGGCTTGCGTGGTCTTCAGCCCCGATTTCGAAACCGTATTCCCAGTAAGATTGTAACAAAGCGACCCCATTGGCGCTGTAATATCCGACACTACACCCGACTGAAGGTAAGTCCAGTTTCCTAAACCTCCCACGCCGGAACCCCCAACATTGGCATTATAGCTCTCGAAATGGGTATAGGCAATATTGCTGGAGTCGGCGTTTTGGATTTCAGCAATCGGATAGGTAAATAAGGAGGAGTTATTTGATGCATTATACCCCCAGATATACGTAGTTGCCGGACCATGCACTTTTCGTTCTTGTATAACGTTGCCTGCGTTATCATATTTATCAAAGGATATTCTTGGTTCATACCTTGCGTCCTTTTGAAGAAATAACCCATCCGAATAGCTCGTTTTAAAATTCGTGAGATTTACCGGCTGATTCGAACTCCAGGTATAGACAGAGTCCCGTAATGGCCAAAAAGGTTTATAGGTAGTAAATGTGGCGCCTATTACCCTTGCATTAGAACCATCCAAATTTTGCTTTTGGATCACTTCCTCAATGGGAACGTTGACAATCCCCCGGCTTTGTAGACTAAGGATGCCTTGGTAAGATGGAGCAGGTGCAAAATAGTTATTACTATAATTATTTGGATACTTTACCGTCTTGACGATTATTTCACCTTTACTATTTGTACTCGTTATTTGATTTACCTGATAGGTGGCCGGATCGTAAGCGTAGTGATTAACCTGTTGAACGAAAGTCCCTGAACCATCCGAACTATACGTTCTAGAGGTATCCGAACTTAAATAATTGAAGTCCGTGCCAATGGTATAAGGAATCGCCTTCATCGCGCCTCCATTACAAGCGAACAGTTGGTCGTTTAGGCTATAATACGGAGCACTTAAATCTAACAAGGCCGGCTTAATATCGAATCCTACTTTAAAACAATTCACAAACAACGGCTGCTGTCCCAAAGCATAATTATTTACTTGCTCCTGAACCTTGTAATAGAGGTTATTCGCTCCTAATGCAGAAACCACTTTCCTTAAAAGTAGACCTCTATGGGCATCTCGGTTCATGGGTGGGGCGAAAGGAAAACCCGTGCCAAAACCATCATCAGGATTGGATTGAGAATTTGTATAATAATACTCGGTTTTTCCATTGGGTCCTGAGGGTCCGATTTCATCTTCTTCCACATGAGAATAGCCAACCACGGATCCATGGGAGGTAGCAAGTGGATAATTGGAAACCCCGGTTCGAACCAGAAAGTGAGACTGATAAAATGGAGAGCACAAGGACCCAGGCAATACTTGTTGTTCTATGCCCTCGGAATACATATAAACCGGCTGAAAATCAATCCAGCCACTGGACCCGGAATTATCGGGAAGCCTGTAGGAGTAGGTTTTTATATTGGAGGGGGTAGAATGAATACCATCGAAATCGGCGATTTGTTTGATTCTTAAGCCCCCAACTATATAAGAATTCGAGGACACCTCACTAACGAGGGTAGCGTCATCATTACCCCAATTGGCAGATGCAGTATACTTAACACCCGTTGGATTGGTGGTTGTGTAGCCTTGATGCTTTGAATCATTTACTTGGATATAATAAAGACCGTTTGGCACATTAACGGTGGTCGTATTATTGTTGAAGGAGGTCGTGGAAATGGTTGATCCGGTAGAATCCACCCCCACCAAGGATGCGGTGATGTTATCATTAAGTGTTACCCCATCTTGCAATCCGTTGGACACTAAGGTAATTCCGGTTACATTATTAATAGAGAATACCTTTTTTAATCCAATTTTAAAGCTTCCCGTAGGCGTCTGGTTAAAGGTGGGGTTTGATGGGTCGCTAGAAACTTCAATCCCCATGGAAACTTTAGAGTAATTGGCATTCGTACCAGAACCATTTACGGGGGCATTGTAGGAACGGTTGGCTTCATAAAGAAACGTTGTGCTTCCTCCAGTAGGGTAATTGATTTGGGTCAGCATGCCGCCTAGCATGGACTGCTCATTGGAAGAGCGCTCTGCCCCCGGTAAATACGTGGGAATTATATTTCCCGATTGGGATTGAAAATTAAAATAAACCCAAGGCACTAATGTATTATTTTCAGTATGACCATTATTAAACCCCCAATAGTCCTGACTATATACCGAATTGGGTGTCCATGAATCCGGGGAATAGTTAAAACTGTATCGCTCTTGATTATTTTGAGAATAGGGTGCCCCAAGGACCGCCTTTATGGAATCCAATCGTAATCTAGTAGTGGAACTGTTTTGATAATATAACTTATAGGTTTTATTAAGTCCATTACTTACCAAGGCCACCGAATCAATGGCTTTAGTATTAATCAAATCCAACCTATTCGTATTAGCATAAACCATCATGGTTCCATTTTCAAAGTTTATGGAGCTAAGCTTTACACCTTGAAGAGTATTGGTAATCCCGCAAGACTGATCTGGCGGCGTTGGGACCACAAAGGTAGAACCCGTTATAGTTTGATCTATGCTTTGAAAAGTATATTTAGACTCGGACCGAACCTGATTTATGACATAGTTTTCGGTAGTATACTGAAAGGTCATGGCATGTCCCATCGGATCTTGGATCCTTTTCAAAAACCAGGAGGTGGCATAGTATCGCTTGTCTTTTGGATTACCGCAGGAGGATTGGGTATATGTTTTTTCTATAGCATCATTCCCATCATTTGATGAGCCGAAGAAATATTTAATCCCATCCGGAGTTAGGGCGGTAAAGGATTTTATATAGGGCCCAACGGGATTGATCGTAAAGGTAAATTTGATGTTTTGTTGGGGAAGGGTGTATACATTGCCGTAGTTATCCATAACAAATTGCCCAGAATAACCACCAAAATTATAGTTATAGATGTCTGCCTCTCCATCCATGACCCCTGTAGCAATATAGGTCATATCTAAATTCAATAAATAGTTAGAAAGAGCATTACCTCCGTTGATGGTAGATTCTATCTTCGGCAAATAATGACTAGTATCGAGAAATCCCCAAGCCTCTTCGTCCGCCATTCCTCGTATACTGCGTGTAATGGCCCCGCCAGCATTTAAGGTCCATCCAAGGCCGACAGACGAAGCCATTTCTTCCACCTTATTCCCCCCAGAATGATAGGATAAGGATATGGGTAAGGTAATGCCCCCACTTTTAAGTGTAAAAAAGGGAATCGAAATATTCGGTACACCGGTATAGGTACTAACGGGTATATTTCCATATTTTCCTAGAGCGGCGGCATCTGGACTGGGTGGAATTGCTTTGGTAATTTCCACCCCCTCTTGAGGAAGAACCGGTGTTTGCGATAAACCATCAAAATATAGGAAGGTTAGGAAAAAGGCTAAGGCTATAGATCGCATAGTACTCTTTTAAATAGTCAAAGGTTTATTGGACAAATGAAAGCTGAAGGAGCATTCATATAATTTTTACCAGTGATTATTTAAATTAGTTTCAGTGAAAATATGCTATTTTAAAATACCGTAAAAACACCCTATTTTATCTTTTATTAAAATAAATTAAATAAAAGGATTATTTTATTATTTAACGTTTTTTGACCCAAGAAAAGGGAAACAAGGAGAGGGTATTTGGTTTCAATTCTTGATTATTTAGCTATTCGCAAAAATTCAAATTTTGAGATAATAGATTAGTGTTATTTTAGCCTTTTTATGAATAAGAAATTGACAGTGGGTAATCCCTTTTTAAAGGGGGGAGCTAAATTTCAAGCGTATTTAGTATCCTATGTTAATGGCAAAACGCCTAGGTTTTGCAATTCAGAAAGGAGTTTTGAAAACCTCTGAAGATTTAGGGCCTTTTTTTGCAAATATTAACTACAAAATGTCAACATATGCATATAATATTAGCTTCAGGCATTTAAGCCAACTAATATTCTAATTGGAGGCAAAAGATGTTGTAGCCACTATTTGATCCAACCAATAGCCGCTCAAATTGTCGCTAGTTCAAGTTAATCATCACTACCTTTTACATACCCCTTCCTGTGATTTTTATCGAGGAATCCTTTTATTGATTCATATTTTCGTAAAATGATTTTTTTGGCCATTTTTAAACTCCTTAATTTCTGAAAGAATTTGCCATGCATATTCCTTAAAAAGAAATTCACGGATGGGGCTTTTATCATTCTTATCCTTTCGCGAATCTATTAATGCCTGAATATATTTTTCTTTTCGATCCTTTCGGATAATGATAAAAGGAAGCCCAAAATATAATTGAATATATACCATCACTAAGCGAGCGGTTCGCCCATTGCCATTCGAAAAAGGATGAATTGTCTCGAAATCGAAATGGGCATCAAAAGAAACCTGTAACTGGTCATGGACGGTTTTGGCTTTCTTCATCTGGTCTTGAAGGGAAGTACATAATTTCTCAATTGCTACTGGAACGCTTTTTGGATCCATGTATCTCTTTCCACCCGGACCGGCTGAAATCGAGCTCTTTCGAAGATCTTCTTTTCTTTGGTCCATCATCCAATGCGCTTCAGGATTTCGATTGGTCGCTGTGTTTTTCATCACGATTGAAGCTATTTCTTGAATAAAGGAAAGGGTAATAGGAATCCGCTCTTTTGCCTTTTCATCGACAAAGAGAAAAGCCAGGAAATGGTCCTTAACCATTAGGTGATCATAAAAGGACGATTTGGGGGAAACCAAATCTTCATCCAGCAGCAGTACGGTATCCTGTTCTGTGAGCGTTGAACCCTCGATGGCACTTGAATGAAAGATCAATGAATACCGTTGGAACTTTTCATAATCCAGAGCATCCTGAATTTTTAAATACCTATGCTGTTTTAATAGCCGGTCTATAGAATACATGTTTTCTTTAATTTTCTAGGTGTATGTATTAACCCATTTTATCAATATAAAGAATTAAACTTTAAGAATATAGGTGTTTTACTCCTTTACAATATCCTTGGTTCCTCCTAAATTTATTCATATGTATAAAATGAGTAGTATTTTATTATCCGGTTTAATTTTTCTTACTCCTCTATCCATTTGGGCGCAAAAGAAGAAGAAATGGTCCCATCAGTTGGAGCAGCAAATGTTAATTTATAGAACGGATTCTTCCAAATGGGATTATCGATTATTCAAGCAAGACTCCCCTACGGACTCTATCATGGCTCCAAGGGAGCTATTCCCTTTTCCCAATGGGGCATTCCCAGTGCCACGTTACGATCTTGCCGGAAAATTTAAATATTCTGGAGGAGAAGTAGACGGATACCAGAAAATATTTCATGGGAAAAAACTAAACGGATTTTATTTTTCAGGGGGTAAAACCGAAGCATCTAAAATTTTACTTAAAAAAAAGAATAACGAAGTCTTTTTTGCAATCCTCTATATCCGATCGGATAGGGATTCTTCTAAGGATTTTAAATTGAGCTCAAATATCTTTTCCAGAAATAGCCCTGATTATACCTGCCAGGGATATTTTAATGGAAATAACGTTGCTGTTGATTTTTTGGCTTTTTTAACGCCCAACCGGGATGCCTATGCCATTGTCGATATGCGCATATTCAATTTAAATTTCGGTCGGCTCATTCTAATTGCACCGCAAAAAGATCGTACTCTCCGTTCATATCAGGTAATTATTCCTCTTTTATCCTCGGAGGAAATGGAGCCCTACTTGGATAAAGTTTTAAATCGAAAGGATGTTAAATCATTTATCCTTAAATACGGCAATCTTTAGAATTAATTTAAAATACCCTTCTTACTGTTTCACTTAAAAAATACTTATTCCTTTCAATTTAACGTTTTTCGCAATTAAATTCCACTACTTTAAATCAATTTTTACTCTCTTAAGATACTGCTGCTTTTTCCCCTGCTGTCTTTCGATTTTGTAAGCATACCTCCCAGAAGAATTAATTAATCAGGAAAAAAATAAATACCTTTCGGAAACAGAAAATCTGAAAGCCCAGGAAAAGCCTGTTTTTCTAATTTAGAGTGTCCTAAAAAAAATGAGGGGAGGTCAGTATGATTTTTAAATTATCCTAATCGCCTTTAGCCTTTATTAAATCATTCTGCTGATTATGCCAGATAAAAAACTGGATTCTGAATTACTTTATTAATAAGTACACCTTCGATTTTTACCTGTTTTCCGTTGGCATGGGCGTCACAGGCTAAAGCATAATCTTCAGGCCCCAAAATTACTTTGGCATTGATCACCTTGTCTTCATCTACTAAGGTATTGATGATCACTTCCCCCTCATTTCTCAAGTTTAAATCGGGATTTGCTTTTACGGAGGAAATCCTACCGAAAAATACATCTTTCACCCCTTCATCCTTCGGTTTTAGAAGGGAAATGGCTTCTTCTAAAAAGGGGTTGTAATCTTTCGAAAATTGAACACTGCGAGGAATGGACTCATCTTCCTCCAAAGAGTTATAGAAAGTCCCTTTAATTTCTAATTCTGCGTCCTGGGTAAAGGAATTTAATTCAAGAAGGGCTTCCAAAAAATTTCCACTAATGATACCATCCATTTCCGACTCTAGAATTTGTCGAGGATCAATTTGTTTGGCAGCACTTTGTATTCTTTTCAAAGAGCGCATAAAATGAGAAGTAACCTTACGGGTAAAGGAATTTTGAATTTCTTCGGATAAGTCTTCTGGGTCTTTAAATAGGCTCAGTTGCCTGGGCTGATCCGGGCTTGATGGGTCCAAAAATGGACATATTATGGCTAGGACAAAGCTCCCTTTTTCGGTTTGCCCTAACCGGCATTCCTCCAGAAATTGATCCGAATCCTTAAAGGACATCCTTTTATGATAGGCCTCCGGTTTGGTTATATCGGAAGCGGAGGCATATAAAGACCTTTTAGCGCTTTCTATGAACCGGGTTCCATCTTCTAAGGAAATGGTCCCGTAATGGGTCTTAGGACTATCCACCCTGAACCGAATTATATCACTGGGCGGTAAACTAATTTCATTGACCACCTGCTGTAGGGTAATATTCTCAAATTTGGAGATGGACTGGAGGGCTTGATAGATCGAATAAGCATAGTCCTCAAATTCCCGCTTGAGGGGTAACAATATTTCTGAAAGGCCATATTCAGACTGCTTATTAAAAACGGCTGCATCGTCCCAACCAGTAACCTTCTTCACCCAACCCTTAGCTCTTAAATAGTTTTGTACCGCTAGGAAGTTTATATTCTTGGATTCCTCTAATAAAGGCTCAATCATAATCGATCTCTATTTGCGACTTTTATCATAATGGCATGCAACGCTTCAGGAGATAATATATTCTCTATCGGAAAGTAAACGGTTTTAGTGGACTGATTATCCGATTCGGGCTCACCCTTCAAACTTAACCAATATGCACATTTTTTTAAAGCCAATTCACTAGCGGAATGCGCAACCCAATGGGATCTTTCGGCAGGCAGGCATAATAATACCAGTATCCTTGGGATGAATACGTTATTATTCCGTAGATCATTATAATTTTTTATGGGAAGAGCAAAGGAAATACGTCCATCCTGTTCATGCCAATTTTGGGTGGCCTTCAATTGAACATCCAACTGAGGGCAACTTTGAAAGGCCTCTACCCCCAAATTGCCTGCTGCTCGGATTTGTGCATCCACACTAATCCGATCGATGGAGGGGACGTCGACTGAAAAACCTTTTTCCGAGGAAATTACATGCAAATAGGCTAAACTAAGCTCTTCTTCAATAAGATTTCTATTTAACATATTCTTATAAATCTAGGATTTAATCGCTTATTATGAAAATATGCAATATTTTTCGATCTAGAAATGGGTTCATACCTCTAGAAAGTCATGTACGAACGATAAACCTAACAGGTTTAAAACCGTTTAAATTAAAATTGAAATCGATTACCGTAATTTTTTTCAACTCTTTTTTGAGGTCCTTCCCCGTCGGGTTAGATAAGTAATACCTCCCCTCATAATTCATTATATTTATTTTCTTTAATTCATCCTTTTAGATTCATCAAATTCAAAATCCTTTTTCCGGAATCGGTTATTTTATAGGTTTGATTAGGATTTGTCCGTTCATTAGGGTATTCCAATGCAATCCATCCAGCATTGATTAATGGATCTAGGTATTTCATCCTGTTTTTCGTTTGATTACTTAAGTGTGTGGCCTCGAATAATTCTCTTCGGCTCATTTTTTTCACTAATAAAGAAAGTATTTCTTGTACCCGATCATGTAACTCACTGCTGATAATTTCAATAAAAGGTCGTGCGCCATGATTACTAGCTCCGTTACTAGCTCCGTTACCAAAAGCAATTAACTCCTCTAAGTTATTGAATAAAAGATTATTAACTCCGTTACCCGCTCCAGTACTCCAATCGTCATGTGCAGGCAATGTTACTAGAAAATAGGAGCTTTCGTCATCTGATTCAAAACGCGGTAATGGTGATCCATTTGCTTCCATGGCACCATATATGGTGGGAAAGCCGGTCCCTCTACCTTCCGTCAAATGGAGTTCTTTTAAAATGTCCCCAATGCGTCTATTCCGATATTCTCTTGCAACGATACGTCTTTGGGTTTTAATTATTTTAGAATTTACTGGAGGTACAGGTCCAGGATAGCTCAGTATCTCCATTTTGTCCGGCCAAACCTGAACTTCAATCGGATTCGGTAATTCATAACTTTTATGATAGACAGCATTGGATAAAGCTTCTTCCACTGCTGCGAAAGGATAGTTAAAAAAACGGATGGACTCGGCTTGATTATCCAGTTTAAGCACCTGCTCATGGACAATGTTTGATTGGATAAATGAAAAAATATCTCTTAGTTGATGATGCAATGGCCCTTTGAAATAACTTTCCTGATAATTTTTGCCGGTTCCATCTTTATGCCAAACCAATTCAATCCATGATCTATTAAAAAATTGTTCAGGTCTACGATTAAAGAAAAGCAATCCCACATTTACAGGATATATCTCTTCACGGGTATTTTTTGCCATTAACATCGTTCGGCAAAGATCCTCAAAAGGCATTTTTGGGCTTTCTTCTAGAAGACCACTTTTTATATCTTGTAAATAGGCCATTATTAATCCAAGATCCAAATCCAAGATGGAGGCTTGGTAATTTATCCTATCATCAAACGGAATTCTTGCAGTCAATTCCTGTAAACGCCTTAGGGCATCTGATTTAGCAATGATACTACTAGAACCTACTCTTATATAGGGTTCTCTAGAGTGGTTGGTTTTTCCCAAAGATACAGGGGCTGAATACACTCTATTGTCTCCAGCCGGGCACCACAATACTAAAATAGAATGACCCATTAATATATAGGGTTGGCAAATTGGGAAATAAAGAGGCTGAATTCTATTTCCAAGTTCAATAACTTTCTTTTGAATGGAATCTAATTCGCTCGATTTTAACCCGTAAGGGGGTAGTTTTGGCTGGCCATTGAGTTCCTCAATACCGATTATAATATAGCCTCCTCCCCAATTATGTATGTCGTTAGCGAAGGCACACATAGAATGAATTACATCCTCAGGATTCCAACCTTTTTTGAACTCTAAGCGTTCCCACTCCACGGTTTCTCCGTGAACCAAATCTTCGATATTAATAGGTAAAGCCATTATTCAAGGCATATTACTACAGAAATTATAACTAGAATATTACGGAATTTATAAAAATTAAAAGTCTCATTTTACCTGTGTTTTTAAAAGATAATAGTTTCTAAAATTCTCTTTTTTAGGTACTCTTTAGGTTTTATAAATGGATCAAACTTGTTGACAGGACCACTTTATTATGGTTTTATTAACAATCTTTCTTAATCCCTTATTTAACTCGGTTTGCTCTTATTATGCCTACTGGAAATAAATCAAACCATTAATTAAATAAGATAGAGATTGGTTCATTTTTAGAAACTAAAATTCTATGTTCTCTTTTATTTGCCTTATATCGTCTTCTTTGGCCAAAGCTTTAAACAAATCCCCTAATTCATTAAAAATTAAAGACACTTCGGGAAAGGTATTGCGATGCTTTTCTTCGAGGGAATAAAAGTAGTCTCTGTTAAAAGTATAAGCTCCTGATCCTATTATTCCCTCATTTCTATTCGTAAAACCCATTTTGAACCCTTGATTTAAATCCGGATTTTTATACTTTTCTATTATAGCACAAATTTCTTTGGGTGGCCATAGGTCACTATTATGGTCAGAAAATTTCGAAAGCGCTTTCCCAATAAATCTGAAAGCGTAATTCATGATCTTTTTACCAGATAATAGTTTTCGGACTTCTTCTAGCCAATCTATTAAAATTGATGGGTTAAAACCATTTCCCTCTGTTAAGCCTGGTAAAATATCCCACGACTCCAACAATCGAGAAGCATTTTTTTTAGCCTGGATAGAGGAAAGACCTTCATTTTGTACATCTTCCATTCCTGTGCTCATAGGGAAATAAGCGATTTCCAATATTTCCACAAAAAACTTGCAAGATTGGGCCAATTCTTTATGAAGCCTTGTGGGGAATTTATCATGGCTTTGATTCCACAGGATGGTTAGGTATTTCCATTGTAGGTTCGCAATAGTTTTATTGGACAAATCGTCTCTTACATCCAAAAGTTCCATGAGTTCCGCTATGATATAGGGGTCCAATGAAGGGTGATACTCCTCTGAATTAGAAATTGCCTGATCCAATGACTTAGCGATTAATCCACTTGAAATCTTTTCTCTATTATAATAGCATTCACGAATTGCTAAAAAATATCGCTTGGCTTTTAAAAGTTGGGTAATGCCAAATTTTTTTGCTTCATAAGGAAGTTTGGAGAAATTAGGATTGAAATTTATCCAATAAACATTTGAAATAGATTTTTTTTTAGACCCTACAAAATCCCAAAGCTCCTCAGAATTGAAACAAGATGTAAGTAATTTCCCAAGGGCTATATCGGGATATTTCTGTTCTTGAAGTTGGCTAAATAGGTTAAAAAGCCATGATAAACCCATTATTTCAACCTTTTTACCGATAAAGCATTGCACAAAATGAAAATCTTTTGGCTCTAAATTTAAATCCTCACATATTCTTAAAATTTCGATTGGCTCCTCAATAATTTCTCCTAAACAATACCCCAAGGATCTATACTCTTTTACATTAAATCGAAATTCGAGAATTTTATCCAGACCAAATTCATTATATATTTTTTTTAATTCCTCCGTTCTCCTAATGAATATATATGGTTCTCGGTCCTCATAGGAAAATTGTTTTTGATCGTAATCCTCTAAAAAAGTAGGCCATGATTCATTGAACATCCAAATTGTTCGTTCAATTAAATCTTTGGGTTCAAGATAATGGTATAAACTTTCCAATCTTTTTATCCAGTCATTATTTAAGGCCCAATCCGTATCCTGGTGGGTTTTATGAGCATGTAGCATTTTTCGTAATGAATTCCAAACCAAATTGTTTTTATGGTCTACAACGGAATAAATATTTTCAATAAATTCAAGTATTTTTTGCTTAACAGGAATCCAATGAGTTAAATCCAAAACTTCTAATAGATCTAACAATTTCTCCTCTGAATTATCAAAATTTTTTTTAATTACTTCTAGACTAAAGATTTGTGTCTCATATATATCTTGATTCGGAATGGTGGATACGTCTTCTATGGCATTCCTCCAAAGCATTCTATAATTTTCCAAAGCAATGTCTCTTTTCGTCCCCAAAAGAGAAAGTAAAAGAGACCAGGCTACTTCTGGGTAATTTTTACTCAATAATTCTAGAACCTCAAACCGGCTTTGCTTGGATGCCAACGTCTGAATATGCCAGGCTTTATAAATCTGATTTAAACTATTTTTTGGACTGTTCTTAAAATTACTTTTCGAGGAAAGTTCTGATAATTTGGCTAAGATCAATGAGGACCTACATAAATATTGGGGAAACCATGCAAGGCCTTCCAAAGCCCGGAGCAATCCAGTATGATTTAACCAAATACTAGGGTTACTGGAGCTTTCCTTTAATGATCGGAGGATTATGGAATTAGAATCTTTCAAATCTATTTCCAGAAAGTTTAAAAAGGAAGTAGGTGATGCTTCCGCTAAATCAGGTAAAAAGAAATCTAAGGACTTCCAGTGGTTTGTGTTATCTACCTTTAAAATTTTCATTACTAGAGTATCTATCCATAATGGGGAATTTAAAGAGTTCAATTGTTCATTAGTGATAGAAATAAAGGTCATTGAATGGGATATGCCCTTTTTTATCCATTTGGAATATTTTTTAATAAGGGTTCCCTTTAATACCCCGTAAATTTCCTCTGTTAAATTTAAACCTATATGGGGGTCAATCTCCTTAAATATTTCAAGGGCACACAATTCAAGGCGAACTAAATCCTCCTTTACTAAATATTTGAATAAAAGAGACCAAACCTCAAATGTCGATTGAATTCTCCAAACCGTATCAATTTGCACTATTGGGGTGTCTGGCTTGTTTTTCCACTTATTAAGAATCCTTGAAAAATTCTCATAGTCCATTTTGGCAATTATCGCAACTATTTCTTTGTCGCCCTCGAATGACTCGTCCCATTTCCCTACCATTAGAGCGGGCAAAATTTCTATCCATTCGTCGAATTGTTTCCACCAATTAGGTATACTTATTGGGTTTAATCTTCTCCATAAAATTGTTACATTACAGGAAGATTCAAAGGCTTCCCTTTCAGCTCTTCGACGATTCATACCCATTTTCATTAAACAATGAATAAGCCCCTCTTTTTTAACCGGTGGTAAATGAATTATTGGTTCATTTGTAAAAAATTCCTGATCAAGAGGAAGAATAATAGTATGCCCTTTTTGAATTATTGAGTAGGGTATTTCATCTAATTCCATCCATGGAATGATTATTAATGGACTTATATGACTCGAGAATCGAAATAAAGCCTCCGAGGAAGTTACGATAATGGATCTAGCGAATAAATCTTCCTCACCATCAATAAGACTTTTAAAACAAGAAATAACAAAAGCAATGGATTCTCTTTTTGTTCCTGAGCGAATAATTTTTGGTGTATTAAATTTGAATTGTTCTAAAAGCTTATCTTTTTGTTTCTCTCTTCCTACAAGAAAAATATCTGGAATAAGTTTAAAGTGTTTCCCTATCGTATTGTTGGCCCAAAAATCTTCTAAAGTGATAATACCTGAGTAAGGATAGTCTCCTAGAATCTCTTTAGCAAACCATGCTGATACGGTTGGAGCATTTTCCATCCATTCTTCAAGAATCTTTCCATCTATAACTCTAACCTCTTTCCAATAAGCCTCTTGATTTTTTCGTTTAACCCAATTTTCCTTTTCTGAAAACAGTCTCGGTGTGACGAAAACATAGGTAATATTGGATGCTTCTTCCTGATGGAATTCCCTTTTCCTTTTTAAATAATCTTTATCTGCTTTTTTCTTAATGTCTTTTCCCGTTCCTAATTCCCAATAAGATATTTTTTTGGGAATAAACTCATTTCCATTTTCAGTTTCAAGTAGTCCATCCAGGCCCGGAAGATGAACATTACTTCGAGCAGGAAAGCTACAATATTTAATATTCGTCACAGAAGCCCTAATCAGTTTTCGGATTAGTATTGGAATTAAGCTTATAGATTGCGGATCATCTGCCCAACTTTCTAATATTTTACTCGTGATAAAATTCATTTATCATTAGTTTCTAAAAACGTTAATATTAATGGCCTAGAAGCTAAAATGCGGATAATTTTTTTGAAACGTAATTATAGGTGAATGGTTCCTATTCAATTAGACCAATTTCATGATCTGTTAAGTTGTAAAGAGTATACACCATTTTATCCTTCTTAAATATTTGATAATTTATTAAACAGTGAGTACAGAACTTTAATCCTACGCTTCTATAATGCTATAAGACAATCCAGAAATAATTTCTTTCATTTTTTCTAGAAATTTTAGAACTGTACTTTGTCCCCAATTTCTTGTTATGAAATATTCTCTCCCTTCAAAATGAAGATCTGGCGCTCGATCCCAGGATCCATAACGATTGTATTTCTTCTCCCCCTCGGTAAGATCAACCACCTCTTTTAAAAAACAAAAGTGTGTGGTTTTATCCTCTTTCAATATCTCAACTAGATTTTGGTTTAATAATTCATATTTTACTAAGATTTGCATTAAGCCTACGCCTATATTGGATTTCTTGCTTTTACTCACCTCCAAGACTTGATTATAATAAAGGTTAAAAAGACTCCGATCCTTGGGGGGATTAATGACCTCTAAAAATCCTTGGGCTTTCACCTTATCCTCGGCTTCCATATCGCCATTATTGATCAATGCATTAATGGAGGCACCGATCAAATCCTTGTATTTTCTCCAAAATTCATCTAAGAGAAGCTTTTCTTCTTGTCGTAAGGCCATAATTAATCCACGGTTGTATTGTTCAGATTCATAATTGAAAGAAGGTTGTGTGAGGGACTGTAAATAATCCTCCAAAATAAATCGAGTTTTATTATTAATATTTTTTTCTAAGGCGGGTTCCAATAAAAAATCAACCAAAGATTGATAATTGATTTGTACGAACTTGGCACATTCACATTCTGGAGCCTGAAGTTCTTCTAGGTCCTGGTTAGAAATCGCATTGAGATAAATAAAAAGATGGGTTTTATGGGGAGTTGAGGGGCCAAAATAGGTATAGTATCGTGTGGTTTGATCCTTTCCTTCCTTGCTTAATACCTTATTTTCAATTATCAAGGCAATTATTTTTTCCTCTCTACTACCTTCCTTAAATTCCACATATATATCTAAACGGCCTGCTTCACCTAAGTCTTTCTCACTTTCGGTGGTAACCTCACGAATAGATAGGGTTCCCACTAGAATTTGATTCAACAATTCCGTATCCATCGGAATATTCTTTGTTAAACATTGGCGCGCAACTACTTCCAAAAACTGTTTCAAAAAAAAGTCTCCTAGGCCATGACTTTCCTGATCATTCAAAAGCCAAGCTAAAAAACGACTATGGCTCAATTCCCGGCGACTAACGCCTAAAATTTCGGTGATGGATTTGGTGTAATAAAGATTAATTAGTTTTTGAATCTGGGAATCTGCTTTAAACTGTAAAATCCGGTTTTGAATTCCCTTTAAGGTACTGAGATCATTTTCCATTTTGTTAAATTTACTTTAAGGATCCTGAATTGCTCTCAGAAACTAATAGAATTTCAATTTTTTTTCCTAAACTAAATAAAGGCAAAAATGGGTTAATTAAAACTGGTAAAAACACCCAAATTAACCCATAACGAAATTTTATAACTAGCCCGTTTCCATGAGAATATCAAAAATATACGCTGTCGAGAAAGAGGCTGAAATAGTGGAAGGTTCTATTCAGGTTATTTAAGGCCTAAAAGTTTGTTAGTTCTTCAATTCAAGCTGTTTCAATCGCTTTCGTAAGTCTAGTCTATTCTAAATTAATTTAAGAATCATTTTCTGATGGCGCCGCGAAAATCCATTGAAACCATTTACCAGCTGGACAGGTACTATCTACTCATTAAGCCTGGACCTTAAAATAGATCCCTATTTATGATAATTCGACCACTCCTTTTTTCAAAAGAGTTCTATACCTAACCGGTCTAAAAAAAGCGAAAACCCTTGGAATCTTTCGTAAACTTCAAAGAGACGGCCGAATGATTACCTCGTTAATTAAGCTTTAAATTGGATTCCATTTGAAAAGCCATGATGAAATTAAAATTTACGAAATGGAAGATTCTTATCCTATTAATTGTAAAAATGAAAATTTTCCTTTTTTTTATTTGATATACTTTAATAAATAAAATATCTCTTTAAAAAAAGCTATTAAAGTTGTATATCTCGATAAATGAGTTCTCCTTCTAATCCGCTAAAGGAATCACAAATTCCGTAGGGTTTATATCCAAGAGATCTATTAATCTGTCTAACCTCAGTTTTTTTTTGATCAACTACCCCTATAATACAAATTCCACCTTGGCTTCTGGCTATTTGCTCGCCAGAACGGACCAAATTTGAAAAAACCCCTTGACCACGATAATTGGCATCGACAACACTTCGTGTTCGAATAAAAAGTTTTTCAAGGATCTCATTTTTTGGTAAAGAAAAAAGGTTTGCCAGAATTTCATATTGTAAAAGATGATCTCCTAGGTAGGGCCCATATTTCCGATGAATAAGTCTTTGGGTGGCGATTACCCTTTTACCATCCTTAGCCACCAATAAAATAGCTTGGTCCCCCTGATCATAAATATCCGTATAGGTTTGATTATCAAAATTGGCATATCTAGTATCCCCTTGTTCCTCGGTAAAAACTTGGAACCTTAATTGATAGGCTTTAAAGTAGTCGACAGGATCGGAAGCTATGGAATATTCAATGGGTGGCAAAATCAGTATGGATTGAAGTTCTATCAAAGAATGTTTTTAATTGGGTTTTTACCTCCTTTGGAAGCGGGTTTTGGATGTTGGAAAGATTCTTTAAGTCATCTTTTATGATATCTTTCGGAACGAGTCCCTTCTCGCAAACATTCCAATAAATGGATGGAGCGATTTCTCTTCCCTTAGGATCTTGGATACAATATTGCAGAATAGCCATTCGTAGACTTATTAATTGAATAATGCTAGATAAGGTGTTTTGGGAACAGGCTGACCGGAATTCAATAGTACCAAAATGAGAAAAGGTAATGAAACTATAATCTCGAATCAAATTTTGAGTAGTGTCTAGCAATTTCTGATACTCTTTCAAACTTCTTGGAATGGGGTTTGGAATACCATTAGCTCGGTAGGTATCTAGGAAAGCATGAGCATTAATCAAGGGCCTTAAACAATGCCGATTAAGATCCAAATACCGTGTGCTATTTGAGAAAAACAAAGGAATTAGCTATTCATAACGATATAAGGCTGGCAGCAGGGGGTAAAACTCTTCTTCAGGAAATTGAATATGAATTTGGGTGGAACAAGTAATTGCTGGGTAAAATTGAACTGAATAGGGCGAATCGGGTAAGGGGCGATCTAAGGTGATTCTAGCCCTTTTTAACCCTTCCTCCTTAGGGGAGTTTAATAGGGTTCGCACTGGCACCTTCGGTAATAAGCCTCCTAATATAATTTCCAAATTAAGCCTATCGTGGATCGTCTCTCTGACTTTTTGAACATGATTAAAAAGTCTTTCAAATTGGTCAATATGATGACAAGGGGAAAAAGCGAATTCGATTATATGGGTACAGAAATCATTTTTGATTTCAGCCCATCCATCGGGAGTTTTATAAATCACTGAGCCTAAATTTCCATTGGAAAAACAGCTCCCGGGGTGGCACCTTCTTGAATCCAATGCCTTAATAGTACCTGAATATCCTCAAGACTTGGTGGGTGGTTGTTCCTAAAAAGAAAATGTTCTTGTTCAACACCAAAGGATATTTCCATACATTTCTGTAAATAGAATTTCTATAAAAATAGATAAGAATTAATTTAATCTGAATTAATTAATTCTCTAGTGGTGGACTGTATATCTTTAATAGGACAAAAAGTTAAAACAGATTTAATAAAAAATCAATTTTATTTAAAATTAAGTCTATGAGAAGAAAGAATGATAATGCCTACAAAATGATGGGGATATAGCTATCGAAAATAAAAGGCTTTGTAAAAGTAGCAGCCGAAGAGCTAGGCCCTAGCTTGGGTTATTCTCCGATTGTTAATAAATTATACACTATTTTCATTGTAAAATTTACGATGTTAGTGAATTATGGTATTTTCCACCTGAATAGGGAATTCTTAGAATTTTTATCCATTATGGTTTTTGGATAAGGTTCTCTGAATAGGATGCTCAAAATAAGGATAGACTCAGAAATTGTATACGCTATGAGAATGAAATTGGATCATCTGAAGATTAATCTGGAAAATCCGGAGGATAAAAGCGTCACTCCAGCCAATAAAACCTTGCGAAAGGTTCGGCAATCGTATAAGCTGACGACCGCCAAGCATGATCTTAACAAGCATCAATTCAGGATCTTTCTGCGAATGATTGAAAAGCTCCAGCCGAATATGGCCAAAGAGCCTCAAATAAGTCTTTTCCAACAAAATTTTGAGATTGATCTGAAAACGGTAACCCTCCTACCGGACAAGTCTAAGAATTATACCTATATGAAGGAAGCCTTGGAGGGGCTGAGGATGAAGTCCCTTTCGGTCCGAGGAAAGGATGACGCAGGGGCTTATACCCGGTATACGGGTTTTATTACGGCCTATAATTTCTATGATAATAATCACAAGGTTCGACTAGAGATTGATAAGGAGGTTCTCCCTCTTTATTTGGAGCTCAAGGCGGGTTTTACCCAGTTTAATTTGGATGTGGCCTTCAATTTGGATTCGGTTTACACCATGAAATTCTATCAATTGATTTGTCATTGGAAGGATGTCCCCTATATCCGTCGGTCGGTTATGGATCTAAAGGAATGGCTAGGTCTCACGGAGCTCAAAGGGGATATTGATAAATTCAAGCGGGTTTTGAACAACGCCATGGAGGAGCTAAAGGAAAAAGGAGATATCTATTTTACCTATAAAGAGGAGCGCGAGAAAAGTGAAACAGGTAGGGAGAAGAAAAAGGTAATTGGTTTTGTGATTTTTATTCATAGCAAACAAAAGGAAGTGGCTCAAGCCGACCAAGCCAAAAGCCTTTTAAAAATCCATTTTGATTTCAAGGAAGAGAATTTCCAGGAGATTGAATATATCTTCCATGATTTAAGTTTGGTTCATGAGCTATCCCATTTTTTAATCAAGCTACACGAAGAAATGGACCGCGTAAATGCCAATATAACCAACCGGGTGAATTATACCCTGGCGGCCATTAAAAATCATTTTAAGGCTTTATAAGGCCTCCCCCTCCCCTATTCATCGTTTCAAAGGCTACCCCTGGTATTTATTCCGGGGGGATAGCCTTTTTGGGTATTTATTTTTAGGGGGTCAAGTATTTTTTTTTGGGGGGTACGGTATTTATTTCAGGGGCAAATGGTATTTATTTTCGGGGGACGAAATTTTCTAACTACTTGTTTAATAGATATTTATTAGGGTTTTTTATAGGGTTCAATTTTATCAATTTAATATTACAATTATTTATCAATGTTCAAGTGATATTACAAAAGGGAAGAAAAAGGATGGGAATAGGGTGTTTTGGGGTTGAAATTAGACCTCTGAAGGGCTGTTTTAGGCGTAAAACGGAATTATTCAATGATTTTTAAGGCGCGAGTATTTATTTTGGGGGGATTGTAAATGGGTTGGATTTTTCGAGGTATTTATTTTAGGGGGATAGCGGTTTTACGCCTTTTGGATAGGGTTTTTTAAAAGCAGGGATATTCGATAAATCGGTTAAGGGTGAAACGGAGCATGGTTTTTCTTGACTGGGATGATTCCGGAAGTCCTGGAAGGAGTCTGAACTTTAGAAAAATTTGGAATGAACTGAGGGTTTTAGAAATCTAAGGGGTCAGTGGGTTTTAGCTTTTAGGGTGTTTTTTCGGATTTTGAAGCGTATGGAGTACGGATTCCTGGTTCAAAAGGTATTCATTTTGGGGGGATTGGCTTCATTAGCTGTATTCAAGGAGAGGAAAGTTTCTACTTAAGCAAAGCTTTTGGTATTTATTAAGGGGGGACTAAAGGATCCGATTACAGGGTTTTTGGGATTGAAATTCTTAAAAAGGATTATTGGATCGCATCGGGATGATGTATTTGGTCTGTTTTTTTCAAGTTTTGGTATTTATTTCAGGGGGATTGGGGACGATTTTTCTCTTCGTTTATGGTATTTATTTTGGGGGGATAGTGTTTTAAAGGCTTCTGGTGGGTTTGAGTCCCATTCATAAAGACTTAACGGGTACTTATTTCTGAGGGAATTCATTTTATTCTGATATCGTCGGCTGGTATTTATTTTGGGGGGATCGCTGTTTTTAGCTTTATTTGGGCTTTTTTAAACCAATTTTCTACTCAGCGGGTATTTATTTTGGGGGGATCACCTCTATTTTAACCGTTCAAGGGTATTTAATGGTGGGGTGTAAGCATTATCCTTCTTATGGGGCTTGATTTGGAACAGCTTCTCCCCTATCCGGTATTTATTTTGGGGGGATAACATAATTTCTAAAATGGAATTTTTTCATTTTATTTCCAAGGAATCTATGTTTAGGGGATTAATAGTGCCTTTTTTTTCAAGTAGCCTAACTTTCCTTGGTATTTATTTTGGGGGGATTGGTTAAATATGGAATTCCTAGGTTTGGTATTTATTTTGGGGGGATAGTTTTTTTGATAACCTGAAGGAAGATTGTTTAAGATATTTTAATCTATAACTAGGGGTTTTCAAACCTTTACCGGTATTTATTTTTGGGGGATGATTTTAAATTTCTGTTTATGTAATCGGTATTTATTTCGGGGGGATAAATTAATAGGGACTATTGCTTTGTTCCCAATAAAGTGGCTTTAGTGTATTTATTTGTAGAGGATTGAAGGACAAAAAATAAATTGCCTTTCAGTATTTATTTTGGTAGGATAGGGATCAATGTATTACCGATTCCAGATATCTGTAATTAAAACCCTTTAATTTTGGCCAAAAAGTTTTTGATACCATTTCAAATTTTTTATTCGCCTTATTTCTATATTTTTTAAATCAACCAAAGATTTCAATTCCGAAAGAGCACTAAACTGCTCTTGAATCAGCTTTTGGTGTTCAAGAGCAGCCTCGATAATAATTTGCTTTTCTTCCTTTAAGTTATTTATAGTAAAATTTTGATTAATGTTATGTTTTTCAACCTCTCGAACCTTATTGGACAAAAGCTCGATTTTGGAATTTAAGTTTTCAATTTTTGTTTTTTGATAATTATTATCTTTCTCTATATCTGCTAACCTTTTAGTTAGATAGTCTTGGACTGAATTCATCTTCCGTAACTCCTCTTCAAGACTAAATGCCTTAAGTTTAAAATATGCCAGTCTGGTTGCTGAATGGATAAAATATCGCTTAAAGATTTCGGTTTCTATATCATTTCTGAACTTCAACGCTTTAACAAAATGGGTGTAGACACCCATGAAGTTCATAAGTTTTAACCCTTCCCTTGCTTTTTTGTAATGAAAGTCTGCCGTCCCAGATTTAAGTTCTTGCAAAATCAAAGTGTTGGGGGTTTCATTTTGGGCAAATTCCAAAACATGCGGGTCGGTCATTATAGCTTTATGGTCAATTCGGCTCCTTAAAACCAAACCGTTAAAGGTGGTACATCTGCTCAAGGCAACGTAAACCTGACCTGATGCAAATGCTCCTCCCAAATCAGCGATTACATTCTCGAATGTTAAACCTTGGCTTTTATGAACCGTAATCGCCCAGGCTAGTTTGATAGGAAATTGAATAAAGCTTCCTACTTTTTCTTCCTCTACCCTTTTCTTTTCATGGTTATATACATATTTTATATTATACCATTCTTGTTTTTCTACATGAATGGTATTGCCTTCCGAAAAGTCCACAATAATACCATCATCTTCAATTTTATGAACTTTAGCAATTTTTCCATTGTAGTATTTTCGTGCTTTATCGTTTTTTATGAACATAATTTGTGCGCCTTCTTTGATTTGCAAAATTCTATCGGTGGGCATCAATTTCTCTGGAAAGTCTCCTGTAACCAAACCTTCGAAATAGGTTAATTCAGAAGGTAATTCCGAAAGTCTTTCTTGGTTAATACTATCAACAATTTTATTATGAGTTGCTAAGGTTATGTAGTTTATTTTATCTTCTTGCTTAAAATCAGGTTTATATTTAGAATTAAGAATATTAAAATCATTTTCCGAAACTTTATTAATTCGAACTCTATTCAATAGTTCAATAAACTCCTTTTCGTTTTGACGATAAATCTTCTTGAATTCTATATAGATTGGTTTGTTTTGTTCAATCACTTTAGAGCTAAAAAAAAAGGGGCTTTTATAATATGGCATCAATATCTCCCATTGATCAAAATCAGCGATTGGAGGCAATTGAAAGGTATCTCCAATTAAAACAACTTGTACCCCTCCAAAAATTTCATTCTCTTTATTCCTAAACACCCTAAGTAACCTGTCTATTACATCCAAGGTGTCGCATCTTACCATAGATATTTCGTCAATTATTAATAGTTCTAGTTGTTTGATGACGTTTAATCGATCTTTAAAAAATTTAAAATGGTCATAGATAGTACTTTTATCGGTATCTGCCGTATCTGGAGTTTTTCTTAAGCGCTTATCCTGGGGTATATAAACACTGGGGGCAATTTGGAAAAAGGAATGGATGGTTTGCCCTCCTGCATTAATTGCTGCAACGCCAGTAGGCGCAAGAATTACGGTGCTTTTGTCAGTAGTTTCACGGAGGTACTTTAGAAAGGTAGTTTTCCCAGTTCCAGCCTTACCTGTAATATAGACTAGTTTTTCTGTGTTTTTTATAAATTCAATAGCGAAATTAAACTCCGGGTTTAATTCATCTAATACTGTTCCATCACTTATAGTTGCCATTTTGAGGATCAAAAGGTGTAGTGGACCCAATCTTAAGGACTAGTAGATTAGGGAAATGGTCTGCTAAAATAAAATTAACAAGGAAGCTCTGTTTTATAGGTTTTTAAGAATATTTTTAAAATTTCAGGGAAAAGTTCAACCACCCGATATCTTACCCTATTGGTTTTGGGTCTAATAAGCACTTGCTTGCCATTTATTTCTTTTGTTCTATGTTCATTTTGGCTACGCATTTCATAAAGCTCTCCAAGTTTATACCCTGCCTGAGATATATTTCCATTTTTATTCGCCAAATGAAGGTAACGAGAGGATTCTATTCCCCTCTGGTTTGGGAAAACTTTTGGGGTTTCCTTGCAACACTCCTGAATATAATGCAAAACTAGATGATCGATAAATTTCAGAGCATTTTGTAACCAAGAAAAAATAATGGAAGGTGTTACTTTTCGGAATTCAACGCTAATATCCAAACAGCTTTTCGCATCATGGGTAGCATTATCGAAATAGGAATTTCCTAAGGCTATCTGGAAATTATAATCTAAGGATAAAGCTATGATGTCTTCATAGAAATATTTAAATGGACTTTTTCTCGCTTCAGCTTTTCTTTCTTCGTTTTCTAATAATTCTTTAAGCATTATCGCGTAAGAACTGCTAGGGTCAATAATTTCTGATAATTGCACTGTTTTTTCAAGACGTTCCAGTTCCTCGAATCTCATAAGCCGAACCAGAATTTTATCTCTTCAAGCTTTTCATGGGTAGAAATTCGAAAAATATAGCTTGAAAGATTATTTTTTAAATAAGATTCTTGGTCTTCTTTAACCGCTAAAAGAAGGGATGTAAACAGCTGATGATTCGGTTTTAGATTTTTTAATAAAATCATATAATATCCCAAACGAACCAAACTTGAAGGTTCTTCTTTACACTTCCTAAACATTTCCCTTAATTCAGCAGAATTGAATTGCTGATTGGAGGCTAAATTGGATAATATTTGATAGCGCACCCATTCATAGTTTTTAAATTTAGGTAAAAGCTCATTAAGTTTGATATTTATTAAAGAATTAGGACCATATTGATTTAAATTCCAACAAAAATGATTGGCTTTCCAAAAGAAAGATTCCAGGCAGAATAGCCAAATAGGAATTAGTCGATTATTTAAAATGGGAGAGTCCAATGTTTTTAGAATGGCGTTTGAACTTCTCCAACGATAAGCCATATTTACGATGTTCTTTTTTAAATCGTCGTCGTTGGCGAGTATCCTTGCATTAAATTTCTCATTCTCGATTTCGGAGAATTTGGTTAGGAGGTGTTCTTCTACCTCTAAAATTTCATTTTTGCAAAATTTAATAAGTTCTTCACCCTCAATCGTTTTAATGATATATTTTTTTTCTTGATCATTATCGGGACTTTGTTCTGATAAAATATGACGCTTTTGATCCTTAAGGTTGGATTCATTAATATTATAGTCCTTGGTCTCTTCGTCATAATCGTTTAATAAGGGGATAATTAAAGATTCTCTGTCTTCTGAAATTTCCTCAATCGATGTTTTTTTTGTATTCAGAGATAAGGCTCTTCCTTTTAGAAAGTTGTCAATTAAGACTAATGCTTCTGTGAGTTTTTCCTCGGTTTCTTCGTAGATTCGGATATCATCCATGTATCTATAATACGTATACCCATTCTGTTGAATCAAGTAGTCGAGTTCATTGAGAAAAATATTGGCGAAAAAAGAGGAGGCAGCTGGTCCTTGAGGAATCCCTACCCCCGGAGTTATAGATTCGTTGGTTCCGGAATAAATATTCAAGCAATCCTGTAGGAGGTCAAGGATCGTTGGTTCCACACCGAATTTATTCAGGGTAATTAGCAACTTAGAATGAGGGATTCCATCAAAAAAACCCGAGTTATCCGTTTCCAACTTAAATTGAATCTGGGTATTTATAATTTCAGTATTAACTGAATTAACGAACCTATTGTAAAGAGGAATATAGTACTCAAAAAAATAGTACTCCGAATGGTTTTCCTTCAATATTTGAATGCCCCTTTCCACTTCTGGATGAAGGACACTTCCGAAAACAAATCGATTGTTCTCCGATAATCGTTTATAGTTTCTGGTAGCAACTGTATCAGCAATTGCCTGAAAAACAATGGCATCATCTACCTTTAATACGGTTTTTGTCCTATGGGTTTTGGAGGCTTTTGGCTCATAATATTTAAAAGGCCTTTGTGGTTTAAAATTATTTGAAAGAAGAGATTCCGAAAGCCTGCCTAAATTTTTTTCCAAGTTGGAATCATACAGCTCTATCCCGAAATAATCTTTGACATCTTTTCCATTGGAACGTATCATCCTTTCCCAGGCCAGTCTAAGACTTTCAGGAGAGAAATAAGCTAGCAGGATATTTTCATTATCTTTCATTAATTTCCAAATGTAATAAAACCCGGAAGTACCAAGCCGCTAATTTCCTTATCTTATAAATGTTAAAAAATCTATTGTATAATTTAATGGAGTCCTTTTAAATAAACTATGTAGTGGACCCTATCTTTAGGACCAGTAGATAGATGAAATTAATTTTTTAATTCAAATAAAAAAAGGTTTTTGTTTTTGTTGGACTGTGTGTAAACGCGAAGCGTTTTCCACAGTTTTTTTCTTTT
>Ga0209067_10000032_pt1 | contig 96191 bp, 79 predicted proteins | sample ColStrG_CSR_2013_FD_187199 | JGI IMG/M metagenome (GOLD analysis project Ga0209067, IMG submission 187199) | Freshwater sediment microbial communities in response to fracking from Pennsylvania, USA - Cold Stream Run_MetaG_CSR_2013 (SPAdes)... | ecosystem: Environmental > Aquatic > Freshwater >...
GTCACCACCGCCGCCGCCACCTGCGCCACGAGGACGATCTTCCATTGGACGGGCTTCGTTGACCGTGAGCTTACGACCACCGAGATCGGCACCGCTGAGAGCGGAAATCGCAGCATGTCCCTCGTCGGGAGTGCTCATGGTGATAAATCCGAATCCGCGTGAGCGACCGGTTGTGCGATCCATCATGACGACGGAATCGGTTACTGTGCCATGCTGACCGAATACCTCGCGGAGGTCTGCATCTGTTGCTGAGAAGGGAAGGTTCCCTATATAGAGTTTCATACTGATTACTGCTTTTTGTTTTTGGTTCCTGATACGCTGACGGCTACTTCTCGGAATGCACCAGATTCTCACTTGAGGGTATCTGGAGCCGTCCTCCCGCTCTGCGGGGAACCTGCATTGCCTGAAACGCTATCATCGCTTTCGACAGCAACCTATGGGGCCCATTTGTTGGTTTGGCAATAGAAAACCGTCATGTGTCAATATTGTAACATTAATAAATATTGCTCTTCCTCTCCCGATTTGACGAAAAACATTTGATGTCCTGCTTAAAATCAGGGATCAACTTAGGGAATACCCCGATGCACATGACCATGAAACAGCCCCTTCGTATTCTTCCTTTCCTTTTGATGCCTCTCCTCATTTCCATCACTTCCCAATTCGCAGGGTGCGCCGATAATGAGAGCCAGCCACCGAAGAAGCACGCAGGCGTTGCCTCAACCGATACGCAGTTCACCACGAACGCAGCCTCCACCAATTCCCTCCCTCCCGCAGATCCTTCCTTGGTCGATACGAATAGCGCGACCAATTCTATAGCTAGCCCAGCCAATCCTTTCCCCACACCGACACCTGTTCCCGCCACAGCATCTACTGGCGATCTTCCCTACGGCACACCCGTCCCAGGCAAGCCAGGCTTTGTCACTAGCCCCTACGCCCCCACAGCGGGCTATGTGGATGTTCATGGATTCCCTCCGAGCTCCGAGGTAAAAGATCCTTACTCGGGAAAAATTTTCCTCGTTCCTTGATCCCGTTGTTTTGAGCATTCCAGAAGGATTGAGTCGAGGCGTGGATCGCATTGCAATTTACGGCCCGGGCCTTATTGGCGGCTCGATTGCTCTCGCTTTGCGCCGTCACGCACCCACAACACATCTGACAATCTGGGGACGCAATGCTGACACGCTTACAGAAATCACCCGCCTCGGTCTGGCTGATTCTGTCCACACCGATGCAGGAGCGGCAGCAGCAGATGCCGATCTCCTCATCCTCTGCACGCCGGTGGGGGTCATGCCTGAACTTGCCGCAGCCATTGCCCCATTGCTGAAATCAAATGCCGTCATCACCGATGCAGGGAGTGTCAAATCAATCGTCGTAGAAAAACTCACTCCACTTTTCGGCAGCCGCTTCGTGGGGGGGCATCCGATGGCTGGCAGCGAACGCTCTGGACTTTCCGCTGCACGCGCTGATCTCTTTCAAGGAGCTCCCTGTATTCTCACGCCTGATCAAAAAACACTTCCCGAAGCGCAGCAGATCGTCACCGATTTCTGGACTTCTCTTGGCGCACAAGTCTCCATGATGTCCCCCCCCGATCATGATCGCCTGGTGGCACGCATCAGCCATCTACCGCACGCTTTGGCGTTTGCCCTCGTGAATCTCATCACCGAGTCACTTCCAAAAGATGCCTCGCTTTTGGCTGGCGGAAGCTTCCGCGACGGGACGCGTGTTGCGGCCAGCGATCCCGGGCTCTGGAATGGAATTTTTTCGGAAAATCGAGTGGAAGTTGCAATGGCACTTCGCGAAATGTCAGCTCTTCTCAACTCATTCGCCGAAAATCTGGAAAAACAAAAATCAGAAGCAATTCTCGATTTCCTCACCCGCGCCAGAGATCATCGCGTCAACCTCCCGCTTCCTCCGCCGGAGGAAATCTCCTGAATTTTTTATGAAACTATTTACCGTTAAAAAAAGTGGCCCGATCTGCACCACCATCACCGTTCCTGGAGACAAAAGCATCTCGCATCGCAGTGCGATGTTTGCCTCGCTTGCCAAAGGCAAAAGTACGATCACTGGATTTTTAGAAAGCGAGGATTGCCTCTCCACCGTCAATGCGATGCGCGGCCTCGGGGCCACCATTGAGCAAACTGGTGCCGGAACCTTTATCATCGAAGGGCGAGGTGGAAAATTCACCTTTCCCACTTCGGATGTTGATTGCGGAAATTCTGGAACCACGATGCGTCTGATCTCGGGCATTCTCGCGGCCCAACCTTTCCGCTCTCGCCTGACGGGCGATCCCTCCCTCTCGAAGAGACCGATGGGCCGCGTCATAAATCCACTCTCCGAAATGGGTGGAAAATTTACCGCTGAGGGTGAGCAAGGTCGTCCCCCGCTTGTAATCGAAGGAGGGGAGTTAAAACCGATCTCCTATGAAATGCCTGTCGCCAGTGCTCAGGTCAAAAGCGCGATCTTACTCGCCGGACTTTTTGCCGAGGGTGAGACCAGCGTAGTGGAGCCTGCCGCCTGCCGCGATCACACAGAGCGGATGCTTCAGGAATTCGGCGTAACTCTTGAACTAGGTGCGTCTGATGCCGATGGTCGTCGCCGGATTTCTTTGCAAGGCCCGCAGCAGCTCAAGGCTCGTGACTTCGCTGTTCCAGGAGACATCTCCAGTGCCGCATTCTGGCTGGTCGCAGCCTCAGCCAAAGAAGGCTCGGAAGTTCTCATCGAAGGGGTGGGACTCAATCCGACCCGTACCGGCATTCTCTCGGTGCTCCGGCGCATGGGAGCAAAGATAGAAATCACTCCCGTTGATCCCGATGCCGCCGAACCCCTCGGGAGCATTCGCGTTCTTGGTGGTCAGCTTCACGGCACCATCATTGGAGGAGCTGAAATTCCAAATGTCATTGATGAACTTCCTGTCCTGGCTGTGGCAGGGGCTCTCGCCCAAGGCACAACGATCATTCGTGATGCCAAGGAGCTCCGCGTGAAAGAGACCGATCGTATTGCTGCCGTCGCGGAGAATCTCCGTGCGATGGGAGCATCCGTCACCGAAACCGAGGATGGCATGATCATCGAGGGTGGTCATCCGCTGCATGGAGCACGACTCCAGTGCTTTGGCGATCATCGCATTGCCATGGCCTTTGCCATTGCGGGACTCTTTGCCGAAGGTGAAACTGTCATTGAAAATGTCGAATGCGTGGCAACCTCGTATCCAACCTTCGGGACCACGCTGGAGAGCGTGCAGACTCTCTGAGTATGTCTGGTTGCGTCATTGCCATTGATGGCCCTGCGGCCTCTGGGAAAAGCTCTGTCTCCCGAGATGTGGCTGCCGCTCTCGACTTCCAATTTATCAGTTCAGGGCATCTGTATCGCGCCTTGGCCTGGTGGGCCATTCGCTCTCACCTTTCGCCGCAAGACTTTGACAAGGAGATAGAGCAGCTCTCACTTCAGATTCAGAAAGAGGGCCTCTCATTTCGTATCTTCCTTCATGGAGAAGATGCCACACCTTATCTCTCTGCACCCGAAGTGGCTACATTGGTCTCTCCACTTGCAGCCTTTCCTTCAGTTCGCAATCTCGTGAATGAGAACCTGCGAGCCCTCGCCACATCGCATGATCTCGTCATCGAAGGGCGCGACATCGGTTCGGTAGTTTTTCCCGATACACCCTATAAGTTCTATCTTGATGCCTCGCCTGAGGAACGCGCTCGCCGTCGCGCACAAGAAGGGGCCGTTGATTCCGTGGCTGAACGCGACCGGCTGGATTCAACCCGCGCCACCGCACCGCTGATAATTCCGGAGGGAGCCACAGTGATCGACACCACACATCTGACTCTGGATCAAGTCGTGGAAGCTGTTCTTGTTCATTTGAAAGCCTCCCCTTTTCCTCTAAACTCATAGTCTTCAGTCCCAAAAACCTCTTTTTTTCCTCCTCCTCTCACAATGTCGTTCACCTACTATCTCGTGTACACTCTCTCGAAGATCGCTGCGCGGTTTTTCTTCGGATTTGAGATCGTGCATCAGAAGCGCATGATTGAAGAGGGCCCTGTCATTCTCGCAGCCAATCATCAAAGCTATTTTGACCCTCCCCTTATCGGCATCTGTTCCAAGCGCGCCGTCTATTATCTCGCTCGGAAAACTCTCATGGACATTCCCTTCTTGGGCAAGTTGCTCCCTCAGATCAATGTCATTTCGGTGGATCGTGATGGCAATGATATGACGGCCTTAAAAAAAATCATCCGCATCGTACGCAGCGGTAACGGAGTGGTTCTTTTCCCCGAGGGTACGCGATCTCCTGATGGCAACCTTCAACGAGGCAAGGGTGGCATTGGACTAATTATTGCCAAGACCCGCGCTCCCGTGCAACCGATGAGGATTTTCGGTTCGTATGAGGCCTTTCCTAAAAAAACAGAAAACGAATCGGCTGAAATTACACTGACTCCTATCACGGTCGTCGTCGGCGAACCGATCCGATTTTCCGATAGAGAACTCGATCCGGCAAATCACGGTGGCGACGAACGCGCCCTCTACCAACACCTTTCTGACCGAGTCATGGCAGCAATTGCCGAGCTTCAGATTTCCTGAGACTCTCTCCTTTCTCAAATCATGAATCTTATTGCTGCCCTGAAAGAAACCATTCTCTGCGGTGACGGTGCGATGGGAACACTCCTTTCCGAACGCGGTATCCCAGCGGGAAATTGCTACGAAGAACTCTGCCTCTCGCAGCCCGAGCTCATCGCAGGGGTTCATCGTGAATATCTTGCTGCGGGAGCGCAAATCATCACGACGAATTCCTTCGGTGCCAATGCGCTCAAGCTCTCGGGCTTTGGCTTGGAATCTCGCACCTCTGAGGTCAATCGCCGTGCAGCGCAACTTGCCAGAGAGTCCGTCGATCACTCCGGCATCACTGCCTGGGTAGCTGGAAGCGTCGGGCCGATTCCTTCCACGGGATGGAGAGAAAATGGATCTCTCACATCGCTCGTCATGGATCTGGAACAATTCTTCCGCGAGCAGATTTCAGCACTTCTCGAAGGAGGAGCCGACCTGATTCTCCTGGAGACCTTTCAGAATCCCAAAGAACTTTCTTTGGCACTTCAAATCGCCAAATCGCTCAGCAATAAACCAGTCATCGCCCTGATTGCCTCACCAGAGACAGGCCGTCTGCCAGGTGGTGCCTGGATCGGCGATGTTCTGGAAAGTCTTGCCAACGAGGGGGCCGATCTTGTGGGGCTCAATTGCGTGAACGGCCCGCAAGCCATGCTTCGTCTGCTAGAGAAGATCGCGCCTGCCCGCCCTCTTGCTGTTTTTGCCAATGCCGGTCGCCCCTCGTATCAGGAAGGGCGCATTGTCTATGGCACGACTCCCGAGTATTTTGCTGATTTCGGACGACGCATGGCCGAAGCTGGTGCTGTCCTTGTTGGTGGCTGCTGCGGCACGACTCCTGATCATATCAAAGCCCTTGCCTCTTCACTCCAAGGGAGGAAACCTGTTCAGAGAAAATCTTTCAGCATCTCAACAAGTGAAGAAAATGCTCCTCTCACGGAGCATCAAGAGAGGAGCATTCTCGATCTTCTTGCTGTGGGAAAAACCGTTATTGTCACCGAACTTGATCCACCGAAGACGCTGCCACTCGAGAAGTTCTTTGCCGCCGCCGAGGCCATCACCCGTGCCGGAAGCGATGCCATTACTTTGGCTGATAATTCTCTCGCAATCCTGCGCGTGAGTAACTTTGCCGTGGCCGCTCTCCTGAAAGAGCGTGGTATTACTCCGCTGATGCATCTGAGCTGCCGCGATAAAAATCTGATCGGTCTGCAAAGCGAACTCCTTGGCATGGCTGCACTTGGAATGCGCCATGTCCTAGCCCTCACCGGTGATCCAGCCAAAGGGGGCGATCATCCTGGAGCTTCCTCAGTTTATGATGTGAATTCCGTAGGACTTCTCGAAATCATCCGTAGGCTCAACGAGGGTTACACTCAGGCTGGTACTGATCTCCAGGCGCGACCTGATCTGATCGCAGGCTGCACCTTCAATCCGAATGTGCGAAATTTCGACGCGCAGATTCAACGCCTTGAGCGCAAAATCAACGCCGGAGCGCGGTATGTCATGACGCAACCTGTTTTTGAGACCTCGCTTGTCGAGGAGACGGCGAAACGCACCGCACACTTTGGAGTTCCTGTCTTTGTCGGAGTCTGGCCGCTGCTCAATGGAAGGCAGGCGCGTTTCCTTCATAACGAAGTACCTGGCATTCGAATTCCTGATTCCGTCTCGGCCCGCATGGAGGGATTGGAAGGCATCGAAGGGCGCAAGGAGGGCATTGCCATTGCCAAAGAGGTTACACGCGCAGTGCTTGATCATTTCCCTGGCATCTATTTCATGACCCCTTTTCTTGCCTACCAGACCACCGAAGAGCTTTCAGCCTTCGTCCGCTCGCGTTAGGCCCACTTAAATTATTCCGAACAACCTGTTGCATGAGAAAGATTGAAAATCCTAGAAGTATTAGCAAAACTTGCAGTAGTTCATTGCTTGTGGCGCAAGATGCTGCCATATAGGGTGGCCTTTAAAAAAAAGCTGCCGACCATTGTGAGATTCTTCGCTTCAATTCCATGTACCGCAATTGCTTTTCTGGGAATGGCATTTGGTTTTATCGGCACAGTCCAGGCACAGCAAAGCTCTGGTGGCGCAGATAGTTCTCCAGCAAGCTCCTCTTCTGGGCAAAGCAGTTCCAGTTTCTCACAAGGGAGTTCTGGCTCAGGCAGCTCACTCACTCCCTCTTCGCTCCCCACGCAAAGTCCAACAGATAGTTCTACTCTCCAGTTGTCACCCCCATCGGTGACGCTTCCAACACCAGCCCTTCCTCCACTTGGCCCTATTGCAGAACCGACACCCTCTTCCTCCCCTGCGACACCTGAAGCAACTCCTCAGGCAGCTCCGACCCCAGCTCCTACGCCACAGTTCAGTCCTCCAACCGCACTCAATCAGAATCTTCCAAGTGCCCAACCCGCAGGCAATCCGACTTATGCTCCAGCCTCGGTCGGAATGCCAAGTCTGACACTTGATAATTCCCCTCAACAAGGAGTCGGAGCATTGGGCGGAATATTCGATTGGGCCCAAAAACTCCGCTTCCAAGCATCGATTCGTGGAGGCTACGATAATAATATCAACTCGGCTCATGGTACTAATGCCATTACTAGTACCTTCAGTAATCTCAATGGTGGTGTTAATTACCGATTTGGAGCCCCGAGGCTCAGTATCAATTTAAATCTCACTGGAGGAATAACCCGTTATTTCAACCCCAATATCGTCCAACCTACCGAGGGGACGCTTGGCTTAGGAATAGCTGTTGAGTATCGACTTAATCCGCGTACGGTTCTGAGTTTGAACAGCTCCAGTTCCTACCAACAGCAACCCAATATTGCCCTTGTCGGAACGGCGAACAATAGTGGTACAGCCGCTTACTATTACACGGCGAACAGCTTGTCAGACGCATATCAAATATCAGATCTCTACACTTCTGTGACAACCTTGAGCGAATCAGCAAGTTATTATCCAAACTCAACCTCTACGCAGACTAACCAAAGTTTCAGTCAACCCAGTATTACTCAATCGATTCGTTATCTTGCTAGGCCAACAACCACAGCGGTTGTCGATTACAACGCCCAAGAGTACCTCTACAAAAGCTCATCCTTCAACAGCTTTGGTCAATATCTGGCTCTCGGTTTTGATCATTCCTTCAATCCGAAATGGTTTTGGAACTTCCGAATGGGTGCGCAAACTCAGTCGTCAAAAACAACATCCCTCTATATTGGCCCGTATGTGGATAGCAACTTCAATTGGGTTTTTGGAAATGCCTCTAGCATTGGCTGGGTCGCTCACATCGGAACCCAACCTTCGGGCACGCAGAATCTGAGTTATCTTTTAGCTGGCAACACCGGTATAAACTATTCGCAGGGATTGTTTTCCAAGCTAAGATTCAATGCAGGTTTATTCTACCAAATCAGCCAATACAAAGATGCTCCCGTGATCTCAGTTCAACGTCAGAGCAACGGGTTATTTGCAGTGGTCAGTCAGTTACAAACTTACTATCAGACCAATATTCAAGGGAATGCCTCTCTTGCGTACCAATACAATCGAATCTTCAGCTTTTCACTAGGATACCAATATATGACCCTACAGTCGCCCACGATTCAGGTAGCAGAATATAATCGTGGCATCTCCTATTTTCAAGTCAGCGGAGATTTTTGATGCTGACTCCCCAAGAACAGGAAGATAAAAAAAAGCGCATCCTTCCTCCTCCGCGTTTGTCTTTTAAGAATCCTCAGATACAGTCTCCACCTTCTTCACCTACGATTTTCATGAAAAATACACCGAATGATTCCGAAGCCGGTTCCGGCGAAATCCAGCTTCATCTTCTTGATTACTGGAGGGTGATACGCGTTCGCCTCCCCTTGATTATCCTTGTGTTTCTCCTCGTGGTCATCACCGCCGGAGTCGCCACCTATCTGACCCCCCGTCAGTATGCTTCGGCTGTGACAATGCAGGTTAAGGAGGATAACAAGATGCATATTTTCAATGGCCAGGCCGTTTCTGAAGAGGGACACACATCTCCGACATTTACCACGACACAATTTCAAATCATCCAACACAAGGAGATCCTTTATCCTGTGGTTGATGCCATGAAACTCATGGAAAAATGGGATCTGCGTTCCAAAGAGATCGCTTACCTAAAGCTCCGAAGCATGCTAACGATTTCAGAAGTCCGCAATACTGATCTCATCATGATCTCTATCATGGATAAAGATCGCCAAGAAGCAGCTGATCTAGCCAACACAATCGCAGTCGAATACCAGAAAAAACGAATTGATGAACAACAGAGCTGGGTAGCACGATCCCTCGTCCAACTAGAAGATGAGGTGAACAAGCAACGCACCAAGACGGAAGATCTCCGTGATGCGATGACCAAGCTTCGTCAGGAGGGAGGCATCGTCGATGTAGACTCAGAAATGGTCGAAGAAACCAAGCCAGTTGAAGATCAGTTGCTCGTCTCTGTGGAGACTCAGGTCAATGATATGCGCATTAAGGTGGCAACACTCCAGTCGAAGGAAAAACAAATTGAGGGGATGAATGATGATCAGATCATCCGCAGCCTAAAAACCTTCGAAATGGATGACGCAACGATCTCGCAGATTTTCCCCCAATACGAATCGACAGTATCCGATGAGGCTCACTTGCTCGCATCAGGCCTAGGCCCCAATCACCCAACCATTCAGGCATTACGTGCGAAGAAAGAGGTCTATGCCTCACAGTTGAAGGATGAAATTACAAATTTGCGAAAGGCATTAGCCTCCAACCTAGAAATTTCCCAAAAAGCCCTCGATGCCATGGAGTTGAAGCTTAAAGACGCTAGAGAGCGGCAGCAATCTGCAAAAACGAATGGCATGAGCTACCAGCAGGCAAAGAATGAATACCTCAAGGCCAAAAGAATTCTTGAATCCGCTGAAAGTCGCTATCAGTCCGAAGTCATGGAGCGAAGTATGCCTGAGAATCCCGCCACAATTTGGGAAAAAGCTGAAGTGTCTGACTTTCCTGCGAAGCCAAAAGTAAGCCAGAACATGGCTATTGCCTCAGCAGTTGGGCTCGCCTTAGGCATCGGACTGGCATTTCTAATTGAATATCTTGATACCAGTGTGAAAACCATGCAGGACATTGAGTCTGCCCTTGGCATTCCAGTGCTAGCAGTCATTCCAAAGGATGTTGAAGTACTCAAAGATGCGCCATCGGATTGTCCAGATGCCGAGGGGTACCGCATCATGCGTACGAATATTGAATTCAACAGAAAATCTCCTGATTCCAAGACGATCACCCTTGTCAGTGGCGGTGCCGGAGAAGGCAAATCAACAACCCTTAATAATCTGGCTTTCACTTTCGCAAACGGTGGATATCGCACACTCATTGTCGATGCTGATTTACGACGCCCTTCACAACACCACTTCTTTGATATTTCCAATGAGCGCGGTCTTACTGACTACCTCACCACGGATATTCCGATGGAGCCATTGATTTTAAAAACTTCCGTCGATAATCTCTCCTTCATGCCAAGCGGCAGATTACCAATTGATGCCGTCGGTATTCTGAACTCTCAGCGAATGGTGGATCTCATTGAGCATGTCAAAGAATCCTATGATATGATCTTCTTTGATTCCCCGCCTATTCTGGGTGTAAGTGATGCCTCCGTGATCGCCAGTGCTGTTGATATGACCATCATTGTAGTTCAACACCGCCGCTTTCCTAAGGCCATGCTTCAGAGGGTGAAAAGAGCCTTACTTAATGTTGGAGCCAACATTATCGGATGTGTCCTTAATAATACAGATACCCGTCATGATGAGTACTATGAATATTATACAAGTTATTACCAATATTACTCTCCACAGAACATCCCTGCACCTCCCATTCGCAACAAGGGAGACCAGGACTCAACTGCTGAACCCACCCCAATCCGTCCTTCAACCGGCGAGTATTAAAACTTATTATTTATGAAAAATTTTATTTTCTCTCTAACTTGTCTCACTCTTCTTTTTTTAGGAAATATTTCATGCCGTGCCGATGATGTTCCATTGAGGGAAGGAGATCAGCTGACGATTCGACTTGCGGGTGTTCCTATGGAGGACATCAACCAAGTTTCCGGAATCTACACTGTAGATGGTGGAGGCAATATCAATCTTCCCTATATTGGAAAAATCCATGCCGCAGGGTTGAAACAGGCAGATGTGCAAGCAAATATTGAAAAAACCTATAAAGCAGGTGGAATCTATTCCTCTCCAATTGTGACGGTATCAGTACAATTTGATCGCCTCGTCGATGTCGATGGTGATGTGCGTGCTCCACAACGAGTTCATTACACTGCGGACATGACATTATTGAGTGCCATTGCTGCCTGCGGAGGCTTTACCGATTATGCCGACAAATCTAAAGTCACAATCCTGAGAAATGGGGCCATCACACTTTATAATGTGAAGAAAATTGAAATTAACAAAGCCCCTGATCCATCTCTCCAACCTGGGGATAAAGTTTCTGTGAAGAGAAGTTTCTGGTAAGAGACTTATCTGTTCTCGATATTGCGTCAGAATCTTCGGAGCACCGTATCGCGCAGAAACTTAGCGTCGTCGCGTAATTTGTAGTCGAGGGTGTAATGCAGCCCTCGGCTCTCCTTTCTGCTCATGGCTGAATCCACGATCAAAGCGGCAGCCGTTGCGAGATTGCGAAGCTCCAGTAAATCGGCAGTGATTTTGAAATTCCAGTAGAACTCCTGAATTTCCGTTTGAAGATTCCTCAGACGATGCGCAGCTCGCTGAAGGCGTTTATCCGTTCGAACGATCCCAACATAATCCCACATCAGTCGACGGATTTCATCCCAGTTGTGATAGATGACCACCATTTCATCAACATCCTGCACCTTGCCAGGACGCCATTCAGGAAGAATAATTTCCACGCCTTGACGGTGATGATTGCGGCTTGCCTTGATCTGTGCACGATGAGCCATGACCAATGCCTCGAGTAAGGAGTTGCTGGCAAGTCTGTTCGCTCCATGAAGCCCCGTGCAAGCGGTTTCTCCCACGGCATAGAGCCCGCGCAACGAGGTCTCTCCGTTGGCATCGGTCTTGACCCCTCCACATTGGTAATGTGCGGCAGGAACCACCGGAATCGGCTTTCTGGTGATGTCGATACCCAAGCCGCGACAGGTTTCGTAAATCGTAGGAAAGCGTTCTCGGATAAACTCCGCTGGCTTGTGTGAAATATCGAGATAGACGCACGGTTTTCCAGTGCGTTTCATTTCCGCATCGATCGCTCGCGCCACAATATCGCGAGGTGCCAGCTCCAGCCGCTCATCATATTTGGCCATGAACCGCCGTCCCTTCGCATCGGTAAGAATGCCTCCCTCCCCCCGCACAGCCTCAGTGATTAAAAAAGACTTGGCTTTCGGATGGTAGAGGCAAGTCGGATGGAACTGCATAAACTCCATATTCGCCACAGCCGCACCCGCTCGCCATGCCATGGCAACTCCATCGCCGGTCGCGATATCGGGATTAGTCGTATAAAGATAGACCCTACCGCAGCCACCTGTGGCAAGCACAGTCACATCAGTGCGCAGGGTCTCGACTTCACCGCTTGCCTCATTGAGCACATAGATACCAAGGCAGCTATCTTCTCTCGCGTAACCGAGCTTGCCCGTCGTGATGAGATCGACTGCCATGTGGTTTTCAAAAACCGTGATACCTGGATGCGCGGCCACGGCGGCAAGCAGCGTCTTTTCAATCTCAAAACCAGTTGCATCTTTGGCATGAAGAATACGGCGTTTAGAATGCCCTCCCTCGCGCCCTAAATCTGGCTCACGAATTCCCTCAGGGGTCGTCCTTTCATCAAAATTCATTCCTAGGGCAATCAGTTCGGCAATGCGTTCCGGCCCTTCGCTCACGATTCCTCGCACGATCTCTTCATCGCACAACCCATCTCCCGCAATGAGCGTATCCCGCACATGAAGAGCGATCGAATCTTCATTGCTTGTCACGCAAGCGATCCCACCCTGTGCCCAGGCTGTATTAGAGTCAGCTCGTGATTTCTTGGTGACAATGGCCACGCTTCCCTTGTTGGCCGCCTTCAAGGCATAGGTCAGCCCAGCAATACCACTCCCAATAACCACATGATCGAAACTCTTCATCGTTTCCTTGAGAGTGAAATATTATCGATCAGCCGCACAGAACCAAAATAGAGTGCCACCAAAGCCCTGGCCGAAAATGAATCATCAAGCTTTCGCATAGGAGCAAGCGTTTCTTCATCCACAATCTCCGCATAGTCGAGAATCGCACCTGGGATTGCATCCAAATCCCGACGCAATTTTTGCTTCAACCTTGCTACAGAAGTCTCTCCTGCCTCAGCTCTCGCTGACGCAGCCCTCAGAGCTTCATAAATCCTGACTGCATCACGCCGAGCATCGGGAGTCAGAAGACGATTGCGAGAACTCAAGGCCAGCCCATCCGCTTCCCTCACCGTGGGATGTCCAATGATTTTTATTGGCAATTTGAGATCGCGAACCATCCTTCGGACGACCGCAAGCTGTTGCCAATCCTTCTCACCAAAGATCGCACTATCAGCGCGCACGATCTGGAAAAGCATTGCGACCACCGTGCAGACTCCATCGAAATGTCCAGGGCGAGAAGCTCCACAAAGCCCATTCGAAAGCCTTGCCTCATGCACCATGACTGAGGCATCGGGAAGATACATCTCTTCCGGCGTGGGATTAAAGAGCAAATCGACTCCCGCCTTCTCACATAAGAGACGATCCTGCGCGAAAGGTCTTGGATACGATTTCAAATCCGCAGCAGCATTGAACTGCGTTGGATTGACAAAAATCGAGACCACCACGCTTCCCTTTTTGCCAGCAATGCGACGCGCATGGCGAATCAAAGCCTCGTGGCCTTCATGGAGTGCTCCCATCGTGGGAACAAAAACAATCGGCCCCTTGAGCAAGGCCATCTTTCTACACCAGAGGGTGGCTGGGCCAATCCTCGTGACCGTTTTCACAAGGCCATTTCCAAGAAATTACTTACTCTTTGAATCAGAGGAAGCGGGAGCCGAGACAGGAGCAGGCGACTTGAGCAACTGCTTCTGAATCGATGTAGGGCCAGCAGAATATTTCACATGAAGAACGGAAATCACCAGCGTCAGCAGGAAGAAGAGTCCGCCGAGCCACACGGTGAATTTTGTGAGCACCGTTGTCGTCTGGGCCCCGAAGAGATTATCTGTGAGTCCACCACCAAAGGCCGCGCCGAGACCTTCGCTCTTCGGGCGTTGCATAAGAATGGTCAAGATCATCAGAAGGCAAATGATCACCAGAAGCGAGACAAGCAAAGTCATTAAAATCGACATAGCGGATCAGTAGAACCCGAAGTCGGCCTTCTGTAAAGAATCGAAATCTTGACCTTCACCGAGAACTCGCCGCACAATCATGATCTTTAACCCAATTGAGCATGGCCCGTATATCCAAGATCCCCACAAAAACTTCCTCAAAGCCAATCCAGAAGCAGCCCGCCAAGAAGCTTCCCTCAGCCAAGATTGTCAAAACAAAAACCAAACAGGTTCCTCAGCAAACTAAAGAGGATTTTCAGGAAGTCCGCTCTCTCATTGATCTACTCAAAAAAAATGGCTTGGCCGTTCTTGAATTTGCAAAAGGGGATTTGAAGATCACCCTCAAGACTCCCGCTGGCGCTTCCTCTGGAGCCACACTCCTTCAGGGGAGCGCACCTGTTGCAGCACCAGCACCGATTGCAGCAGCTCCTGTAGCCAGTGCAGCCCCTGTGTCTGCTGAACCTGCCAAGAGCAGCTTTAAGGAAATCAAGTCGCCGATGGTCGGCACCTTCTATGCTTCCTCATCTCCCGAGGCTCCGGCATTTGTCGAAGTCGGCAAAGAAATCAATCCCGAAAGCGTCGTCTGCATCATCGAGGCAATGAAAGTCATGAATGAAATCAAGGCCGAAATTTCCGGCAAGGTCGTCGAGATCGTAGCCGAAAACGGAAAGCCGGTTCAGTTCGGCGAGGTCCTCTTCCGCGTCAGCTAATCTAGCGGAACCATCGGATCACCGAATCAATGTTCAAAAAAGTCCTCATTGCCAACCGTGGAGAGATCGCTCTGCGGATCATCCGTGCCTGCAAGGAACTCGGAGTCAGCACCGTGGCTGTCTATTCCGAGCCTGACATTCACTCCCTGCATGTCCAGCTTGCCGACGAAGCCATCTGCATTGGCCCAGCCCCTGGAAGCGAAAGCTATCTCAAGATCGACCGCATCATCAGTGCCGCCGAAATTTCTGATGTTGATGCGATCCATCCTGGCTACGGATTCCTAGCCGAGAATGCCCACTTTGCTGAAGTCTGCGCCTCAGCCAATATCACCTTTGTTGGCCCCTCCGCAGAGTCAATCCGCCTCATGGGTGACAAGAACAGTGCCCGTGCCTGCGCCCGCAAGGCTGGAGTACCGATCTCTCCTGGAAGTGATGGTATTGTTGAAAGCGAGAAAGAAGCTCTCAAGGTTGCCAAGAAAATCGGCTACCCCGTCATGATTAAAGCCGTGGCTGGTGGTGGTGGACGGGGAATGCGCGTAGCACGCTGTGACGACACCCTCCTCCAAGGCTACCACAGCGCACGCATGGAGGCTGAGAAAGCCTTCGGAAATCCCGATGTCTATATCGAGAAACTCATTGAGAATCCTCACCACATCGAGTTCCAAGTCTTTGGAGATAAGCATGGTAAAATCGTCCATCTCGGCGAGCGCGACTGCTCTCTTCAGCGTCGCAACCAGAAGATTCTCGAAGAATGCCCCTCCCCTCTCATGACTGAGGATCTCCGCAAGCGCATGGGTGAAGCCTCCATTCGACTCTGCGAGACCGTAGGCTATTACAATGCTGGCACCATTGAGTATCTCGTTGATGACGCAGGGAATTTCTATTTCATGGAGATGAATACCCGCATCCAGGTCGAGCATCCCGTCACCGAAGAGGTCTATGGCTGCGATCTCGTGAAGCAGCAGCTCCAGGTCGCAGCAGGCGAGCATCTCTCCGACCATGTCGTGAATGCACGCCCCCGCCTCCACTCCATCGAGTGCCGCATCAATGCAGAAGATCCTGAGAAGAACTTCATGCCGTGCGCTGGAACCATCGAGGCCTACTATGCCCCAGGTGGTCGCGGCATGCGTATCGACTCGCACGCCTACGCCGGATATCCGATTCCGCCCTACTACGACTCCATGATCTCCAAGATGATCGCCACTGCCTCCACGCGCGAAGCAGCGATCAGCCGCATGGCCCGCGCCCTTGGTGAATATCAGGTTGTCGGCATCAAGACCACGATCCCGCTTCACCGCGCTATCATGCAGAATGCCGACTTCCGCAAAGGCACCTACGATACTGGCTTCCTCGAAAAATTTCTCAAAGATGGCGTCCCCGAAGTGAAAGAGTAAGTCATTGGGCAGTTTAGCGCACAGAGCTGCGGAGAAACGCAGAGAACCAGAACCTTAAGAAGAGTGCTGGAATATTTCAAAGCCAACTCTCTGCGTCTCCGCGGGAAAAGTCTCTCTTTCTTCTCGCAACAAAGATCAAAGACACAACACCGAGGATCAAAAGTCCGTAGGTGGAGGGTTCAGGAACTGGCTGAACAGTCAGCGAACTATTGAATTCTGTAATCGGTGCATCGGAGAGAGCCTCCTGACTTGAATCACTCAGACTGCCCAGATCAGGAAGACCTCCATCACCTGAATCAAAGAGGCTGTTGTGGTCAATCACCGCCCACGAGGTCTTGCTTGCAGTATCATATCCATAGGCACCCATGATTGATGTGAGCCAGGTGCTATTGGTTGTGCTGATGGCATTCGTAAGCAGGAAATTGGAGAAGCTTCCGTTAAATCCCTTCCAGTTAAAATATTTTGCCGCAATGTTGGTATCTCCCGCCACAGTGTTCGTCCAAAAGGGCTTGGTAGCATTCGTATCCCACCACTGGATCGTGCGGTTAGTCGTTCCACTTAAAGCGAGCACCACGGCATTCCCATAGGTTCCCTTGAAGTTCAGAGCGGCATTGAGTCCATTCGTTGCTGCCACTTGTGCATTGAGCGTGCTGGCATTGGTGACAAATCCTGCAAGGAGGGCAAGCGTCAGCCGTAGCAAAACCTATGGCAAGCGCAGTCCGACACCGTCAGGGCTCAAAAGCGACAGCCAAAGAAATATTACCATTCGACGATGGATGACGCCCAAGTCAACCCTCCACCAAAAACGACCATCAAGATTTTATCGCCGCGCTGGAATCTTCCTTCGCGGGCGGCTTCATCGAGAGCGATAGCGACGGCAGCAGCGGAGGTATTGCCATAGAGGTCGAGATTGATATGAAAGCGATCCATCGGGACATCGAGACGGCTGGCGATGGCCTCGATAATGCGGAGATTGGCCTGATGGGGAATGAAGCAAACGATCTCGTCGCTGGTGACTCCGGCATCTTCCATGACGCGCACGGAGGCATCGACCATTGCGGTGACGGCGTGCTTGTAGGTCTCACGACCATTCATGCGGATCGTCGCCGGTTTCTCTGCGGCATTTTCAGCAGTGACGGGAGAAGCACTCCCTCCACCAGGAATGTAGAGGATCTCAGCCAGCTTCCCATTGCTCCCCATGCGGGAGGCGAGGATGCCCTTTGATCCCTCGCGATGCTGGAGAATCGCAGCTCCTGCTCCATCGCCAAAGAGGACGCAGGTGTTGCGGTCTGTCCAATCGACGATTCCAGAGAGCTTGTCAGCACCAATCACGAGCACGGTTTTATAAGTTCCTGTCGCGATGAACTGCCTCGCCGTCTCGATGCCAAAGAGGAAGCCTGAGCAGGCAGCGGAGATGTCAAAGCAAGCTGCATTCACAGCTCCGATCTTGGTCTGCACGAAGCAGGCCGTGCTGGGAAAGAACATATCGGGCGTGACCGTGGCGCAGATAATCAGATCGATTTCCTCTGCTGAGATTCCGGCATTCTCCAACGCAGCAAGAGAGGCCTTTGCCGCCATATCACTGGTCGGCTGCTCCGGCCCAGCAATGCGTCGTTCCCGAATACCAGTGCGTGAAACGATCCACTCATCGCTCGTCTCGACAAGTTTTTCAAGATCGCCATTGGTCATGATCCGCTCAGGCACATAACTCCCAGTACCAATGATGGAAGCTGTATGAGCGAGGGGATTATCAGTTTTCATGAAGCGTGCTGGATTCGACGAGCTGGGCATTCTTCTCATTGTAAGCCTTCACGGCCTCCACAATGCGGGGATTGACCTGCTCTTCAATAAAATCAGTCGCAACGCGGATCGCATTCTTGATGGCAAGCGGAGAGCTAGAGCCATGTGCGATGATGCAGATGCCATTCACTCCGAGAAGAGGACTTCCTCCGTAGCTCTCGTAGTTGGTGCGGTTGCGAATGGCGCGGAAGGCATTGCGGGCGATCCAGGCTCCGAGCATACGAAGTTTTGTTTTCTTGAGCTCATGCTTGAGCCAGCGGAAGACAGCACTCGCCGTGGCCTCTGCCGTCTTGAGAACGACATTGCCGGTAAAGCCATCGCAGAGGATCACCTCGACGGGATGTTCAAAGAGATCATGACCCTCGATGTTGCCTCGGAAATTAAGACTCGATGCCTTGAGTAGCTTAAAGACTTCTTTGGTAAATTCGCTCCCCTTCACATCCTCTCCCCCAATCGACATGAGGCCGATTTCAGGATTCTCGTAATGCAGCACATGCTTGGAAAGCACCGATCCCATGATCGCATATTGCAAGAGATGAAGCGGCTTGGCATCAATATTTGCCCCAGCATCAATCAGGACACAGACATTCTTTTCAGTCGGCAGATAGGAGGCAATCCCAGGGCGTTCGATCCCTTCGAGCGTACGAAGTTTGATCGTCGTTGCGGCCACAGCAGCTCCAGTATGTCCGGCACTTACGATGGCATCAGCCTGGCCATTTTTCACCAGATCCACTGCACGAGAGACAGAGGAGTCTTTCTTACGGCGTACAGCCTCCACGGCAGCATCGGACATTTCCACGACCTGCGTGGTATGAACGATCTCAATACGCGCATCGGTGCAGCCGAGTTTCTGCAACTCAGCCTTGATGTCAGCCTCATCCCCAGTGAGGAAAATCCGTGTAATCTTGGGATACTCTCGTAGTGCCATGACCGCACCGGCCACGGTATTTTGCGGGGCGAAGTCACCCCCCATTGCGTCAAGAGCAATCCTCATGAAAACGGAGGTTGATCTATCGCTTTACTAAGCGCAAGCAAACGGGCACGCCGGAAAAACAATCAAATTCTCTTCAGCGGCCATCATGGGATTTAATCAGCGATCCCTATGCCACTTCGACATCGAGAACCTGACGACCGCGATAGATACCGCAGGCTGGGCAGGCTGTGTGGGAACGGAGTGGCGCACCGCACTGGACGCACTTTCCGAGTTTAGGGGCATGCCAGCGATTTGCTGCCTTGCGGGTGCGAAGGCGCATCTTTGAAGTTTTTCTTTTAGGGACTCCCATTGGAAGGGTCAGGTAATGTGTTAAGTTTGTCGAGTGCTGCCCAGGTTGCCTGCGCCGACTTTTCCAATCGAGAAATTTCCTCTAGGGAAGATTCCGCTTGGGCAGAAGGCCTGCGAGCAGCCGCAGGATAACTGGCGGGGCAGCTCTTTTCTCCACCCTGATCACATCGGGGATGTGCGGGCAGAAGGAGATGAATATCCTCTCTTACCTCCGAGGTCAAGTCCACTAATTCACTTCCTGATAATTCTAACTGCGTGGCAAAAAGATCAGAACCCATCTCTCTCTCGAAAGATTCCAAGCACGAGACGCAGGTCATGCGAACCCGTTGACCAATTTGTCCCGTCACAAAAAGCCCTCCCTCCGAGAGCCCCACATCGAGACTATAGCGTAGAGGCCCGACCGGCACGGCCCCAGCCTCCTCCAGCTCCAGAGCAGAGGGATCTTCCTCTCCCTCCAGATGTAGAGTGTCTCCCTTGGGAATCTGGCGCAGATGAACTTTCATGATAGCAGACTACCGCAAAAATCAGCCTTTGGGAAATTTCTCGTTCAAGGCCTCTAGCACCGAGACAGAAACAAAAGGTGAGACATCACCACCGAGCCGCGCCACTTCCTTCACAATACGGGAACTGAGGAAGATACAATCCTCGCGCGGCGTTAAAAAGAGCGTCTCGATCTTCGGCTCCAGACGACGGTTCGTGAGAGCCATCTGAAATTCAAATTCAAAATCCGACACGGCCCGCAATCCGCGAATCACGACAAAGGCCTCACGCTTACGACAGAACTCCACGAGCAGCCCATTCAGCGGCTCCACCGTCAGCCCTGGATGATCTCCGACGCTCTCTTGAATCAGCTCCACGCGCTCCTGCGTGGTGAAGAGTGGACTCTTCGCCTCATTATCCGCCACGCCGACGATCACTTCGTCAAAGACCCCCATCGAACGGGTTATCAAATCAAGATGCCCATTAGTCACCGGATCAAAACTCCCGGGATAGATCGCGCGGCGGTGGCTCATGAAATTACTCCCACTCAATGGTGGCGGGAGGTTTGCTGGAGACATCAAGCACGCAGCGGTTCACACCCTTCACCTCATTGATGATACGGCTGGAGATGCGGCCCAGCAAATCGTACGGAAGGCGTACCCAGTCGGCAGTCATCCCATCCTGACTCTCCACCACGCGCAAGGCGATGGTGTAGTCGTAGGTGCGTTCATCGCCCATCACGCCGACGGATTGGACGGGAAGGAGGACTGCGAAAGATTGCCAGACTTTGAAATACCAGCCCGATTCTTTCATCTCTTCGAGAACGATCTTATCGGCATCGCGCACGATGCGGAGGCGTTCGGGTGTGATCGCTCCGATAATACGGACTGCAAGACCAGGGCCGGGGAAAGGCTGGCGATCGACCACTTCCTGCGGCAGGCCCAGCTCGCGACCGACTTCGCGTACCTCGTCCTTGAAGAGCTGGCGTAGCGGTTCCACCAGCTCGAATTTCATATCCTTCGGCAGACCACCGACATTGTGATGGCTCTTGATGAGTGCAGCGGGATTTCCTCCGATGGGCACGCTCTCGATGACATCGGGGTAGAGCGTTCCTTGCGCCAAGAACTTATAAGGCTGCTTCGATCCCTTGGCAGATTTTTTTAGATCCAGGGCTGCCTGTTCAAAAACACGGATGAATTCCGTTCCAATAATTTTACGCTTCTTCTCGGGATCGGTCACTCCCTTGAGCTTGCCAAGGAATCGCTTCGTCCCATCGACGATCTTGAGATCAATCTTGAAATTCCGTCCGAAGAGCTGACCGACCGCATCCCGTTCACCAGAGCGAAGCAACCCGTTATCGACAAAGATACAAGTGAGCTGATCGCCGATGGCCTTATGAATTAATGCTGCTGCAACGCTCGAATCAACGCCACCACTCAGTCCCAGAATGACGCGACCATCACCGACCTGCTCACGGATCTGCGTACAGATGCGCTCAATGAAGGAACCCATCGTCCAGTCGTTAGCACAGCCACAGATGCCATGCAGGAAATTTTCAATGATCGCCTTCCCCTTCGGTGTGTGATGCACCTCGGGATGAAACTGCATTCCGTAAATTTTGCGCTTCGCATCGGCGATGACGGCGTGGGGAGCATTCTCCGTCTGACCGATTGCGCTAAAGCCTTCGGGAAGTTTTTCAATGCGATCACCGTGGCTGTTCCAGACATCGAGTTTTTTTGAAAGCCCTTTGAACAGCGGCGAAGCACCGCTTGTGGCGAGCACTCCCTTACCATATTCGCGATGCGTGGAGCGTGCTACCGTGCCGCCGAGATCGCGCGTGAGAAGCTGCATCCCATAGCAGATGCCGAGGATGGGAACACCGAGTTCATAGATCGCAGGATCAACCTTCGGGGCCTTGGGCGCATAGACGCTGGCAGGGCCTCCGGAAAGGATAATGCCACGCACTGTGCCATCGGCGGCGATTTCCTTAGCCTTAGTCGTGTGCGGTAGAATCTCGGAAAAGACACTGCATTCCCTCACGCGCCGCGCGATGACCTGTGTGTATTGCGATCCGAAATCGAGGATGACAATCTTGGAAGCGGCTTGAGGAGAAGTTGGTTTGTCAGGAACCTTTGAAGTTTTTTTGATGCGGACGGACATGATGAAAATGGAGTTCGTTGAGGCGTTACTGATATTCGGAGCCGAAGGCATCCTTCGTCGGCTTCTCGCTAGTGAGAGTACCCTGACCGGAGAGCCCCTTGATTGCAGTGTCTGCAACCGTGTCGGCATCTTCCTCAGCTGGGGCGCAGCCAGTAAGTCCAATCACAAACGCCATCATCATCGTGGCAAAAACAAGAAAAAGAATTGGTTTCATTCGGAGAAGGTAAAAGATACGCCATATCAATTACAGGAAGAAGTTGAACAAGATGCCACTCTCTCCCCAATTGTTACTCGAAGCCTATGCTGCCGGTATTTTTCCGATGGGAATGCCTGATGGAGAGATCGGTTGGTATTCGCCTGACCCGCGCGGAATTTTGCCATTGGAACAATTCCACACGCCGCATGGTCTGAGACGAGCACTTCACAAGATAAGGAAACTAGGATGGGAAATCCGCATCGACACCGCTTTTCTAGAAGTCGTGAACTCCTGTGCCAACCGCGAAGAGACCTGGATCACTCCGTTAATTTTTCAAAACTACAGACAGCTTTTCCAAAGCGGCCATGCACACTCAGTCGAAGTCTGGCGAGAAAACGAACTCCTCGGCGGCCTCTACGGCGTGGCTCTTGGGAGTGCCTTTTTTGGTGAGTCGATGTTCCATCGCGCTACCGATGCCTCCAAGGTCGCCCTCTGGTATCTCGTGAGCATTCTTCGCTCCGGCGGCTTTACCCTTCTCGACACGCAGTGGAATACACTTCATCTCGCGCAGTTCGGAGCCATTGAAATCCCTCGCGAGAAGTACCTCACACTCCTCAGTCAGGCGATTGGAACCAAGGCTCTCTTTCCCCCACCAGGAAGGGTGTAGAAAGTTAAAAGACCATTTTCATCAACACCCCAACTCCTCCAGCAAGCAGGATCAGCGGGACGATTCCGATCTTCTTTGATTCCAGAAGGACAAAGACGAGTACTGCTAGAATTAAGGGTATCCAGGCGATATGAGGCAGGGAGCCAAACCTAAGCCACGAGATGCCATGAGGGAAAAAGAGATTTCCTGCGAACCAACAGGCCAGATAAGCAATCACCGCCGTCACAACACTCCCAATCGCGCTCAAGGCTCCTGCCACGCGGCGATGGGATGCAATACGATCCATGTGTGGAGCAAGGGAAAAAATCCAGAGGAAGCTGGGTAGAAAGAGTGACCAGAGTGCGGTGAGGCTACCGAGTGTCGCGGCAAGCAACGGAGAAAGTGTGCCTGGATGATTGTAGGCTGCTAGGAAGGCTACAAATTGAAGTGCCATCAGGAGAGGGCCAGGAGTCGTCTCAGCCAGGCCCAGTCCATCCATCATCGCTCCCGAAGTCATCCATCCCCAATCATGCACGGCATGAAGTGAAACAAAGGAGAGCGCGGCATAGGCCCCGCCAAAACTCAAGACCGCAACCTTCCCAAAGAAGAACCCGATTTGCACAGGCAATGCCTTGGCTCCAAGCCAGAAAAACAGCATCCCCATCGGCAGGAGCCACAGAGCAGCACATCTCAGAGCTATTGTGAGAGAGCCGATCCAGCTTCCTTCTCTCACCTTTGGCGGGGATACGCAGTGTTCAGATTTTTGGAAAACAAAGGCTCCGAGTATCGCGCTTCCCAAGACGACCGCTGGATAGGAGAGATGCCAACAGAAAAGCAAAAAAGCTCCCAAGGCCAGCAACCCGTGGATTGGTGTCGTCAGTGTTCGTTTCCCAATCCGCCACAGCGCAGAGAAGACAATCGCCACGACCGCCGGTTTTAATCCATTAAAGAATGCAGAAATGAGAGGTGCGTGCTGTCCCATGACATAGAGCAGGCTCAGGAGCCAGAGAAGCAGGGCAGATGGAAGAAGGAAGAGCGTTCCTGAGACGATTCCTCCCCGAATGCCATGCAGCCGCCATCCGATCCAAGTCGCGAGTTGTTGCGCCTCCGGCCCGGGAAGCATCATGCAAAATTGCAAGGCTTGCACAAATTCTTCCTCTGAAATCCATTCCCTCGTCTCAACAATCTCCTTGTGCAAAATCGCTATCTGCCCCGAAGGACCGCCAAAGCTGATGCAACCGATCTTCAGCCAGAACCGGAGAGCTTCTGAGAATGAAGGCTTTGCTTTCACAAAACAGATTAATCAAAAAGAGGCAGCTCTGCCGTCGGATCATGAAGGTTGGCAATCCTCCTTTTGCTCGTGGCAAGCGCAGGTCGTCCCTCGGCATTCAGCTCAGCCTTTTCCAGATTTGTCAGGATTTCCTTGGCTCGCTCGACAACTGATGCAGGCAATCCGGCTAACCGCGCTACCTGAATGCCATAGCTTCGATCGGCAGCTCCTTGGACGATCTTACGAAGAAAGACAATACGGTCATTCTGCTCTCGCACGGCGACATTGAGATTCCGAACGCCGCTTCGTGTGCGAGCGAGATCAGGAAGCTCATGATAATGCGTGGCAAAGAATGTCCGACATCCGGTGACATCGTGCAAATACTCAGCAACACTCCAGGCAATAGAGAGTCCATCAAAGGTCGCCGTGCCACGCCCGATTTCATCCAGCAGTACGAGACTACGGGCGGAGGCATTGTGCAGAATATTCGCTGTTTCATTCATCTCGACCATGAAGGTGGAGTGGCCTTTCGAGAGATCATCGCTCGCTCCTACCCGCGTAAAGATGCGGTCGGTCACGCCGATTCGCGCCGAGGCTGCCGGAATCCAGCTTCCCATCTGCGCCATCACGGTAAGAAGTCCAACCTGACGGAGGTAGGTTGATTTACCCGCCATATTCGGCCCAGTGATGATACCCATACGATGAGCAGAGGCATCAAGGTCGGTATCATTCGGCACAAAGCTCTCCCCACCTGTTCTCTGATCGAGCACGGGATGACGACCCTCGCGAATCTCTAGCACGCTCGAATCATCCACCACGGGACGCGTGTAGCCATAAAGCCGCGCAGTCTCCGCAAGCGAGGCGAGCGAGTCCAACGCACCAGCTGCCGCAGCCGTCTCCTGAAGTGCTAGGACATAGGCCAGTACTGAGGAACGGAGGCGTTGAAAAATCTCCATCTCCAAGGCTCGTGCCCGTTCTTCAGCTCCGAGAATTTTACCCTCCACTTCCTTGAGTGCCGGCGTGATGAATCGCTCTCCCCCTGCCGTGGTCTGCTTCCGAGTATAATCATCAGGAACGCTGCCGAGATTAGCACTTGTGATTTCAATGAAATAACCAAAGACGGCATTGAAGCGCACCTTCAGGGATTTGATCCCCGTACGAACGATCTCCTGTTCTTGCAGGGCTGCGATCCAAGCCTTTCCCTCCGTGGAGGCACTCTTGAGTTCGTCGAGTGCCGCATCGAAACCTGAGCGAATCATTCCTCCATCACGGATCGTAGGCGGAGGTTCATCCACCAGTGCTGCGCCGAGTAGGGCTGTGAGTTCTTCCAGCGAATGAAGTCGTGCAGTCAGCTCCTGGAGTAGCCCCTCTCCAAAAGAACTCAGCAGAGTTTGGATTGCAGGGATGGCTTCCAGCGAAGCTGCCAAGACACGCAGATCACGAGCCGTGCCAGAGTTCTGACTCAGGCGTGAAACTGAGCGTTCGATGTCGCGAACAGCACCCAGTCGTTCCCGCAGATCCCCCAGGCGGAGAGGTGCTGAAATGAATCGTGCCAACGCATCTTGCCTGGCCGTGATTGCTTCAGGATGAATCAGTGGATGCAGAATCCAGTCCCGCAATGTCCGCGCTCCCATCGGCGTGACCGTACGATCAAGCACACCGAGGAGGGTCATGCCACGCCCAGCTCGTGATTGCACGAGTTCCAGATGGCCTTGGGTGGAGGCATCAAGGAGCAAATGCTCGCTCTGGCGATAGACGCGAAGGGATCGGAGATGCGAGGCATCGCGCCGTAGTGTGCGCGTGAGATATTGGAGCACCGCACCGGCTGCGGCAACAGCCATCGGCAAATCGGAAACTCCAAATCCCTCCAGCGAATGCACCTGAAAATGAGAGAGGAGCAGCTCAGGTGCTGCCATCGCATCGAAGAGATACGACTCCACCTCTTCCACAGGGGGAAAACCAAATGGCAAATTTTCCAGAAGAGCTTTCTTTCCTTCTGGAATTAGGATTTCCGCAGGAGCCACACGAACGATTTCGTCCAACAAGGCCTCGGCAGTCGGAAGCTCTGTCAGGCGAAATTCCCCCGTGCTCAGATCGGCAAAGGCCAAGCCGAATCTCCCTCCACACGCATCGCCCTCTTTTCGCGGAGGAAGAACAGCGGCGGTGAAATTATGACTTTTCTCTTCGAGTCCGACATCTTCCAGCGTCCCGGGGCTTAAGATCCGGGTGATCTCACGACGAACAAGCTTCCCTGCCTGCACCTCCCCAACCTGCTCGCAGAGTGCGACGCGTTTGCCCGCAGAGAGCAGTTTCTCCATGTAACCTCGCGCCGCATGGTAAGGCACACCGCACATCGGCACTTCGCCTCGTTTGGTCAGCGCGACATTCAGAATCGCCGAGGCCTCCTTGGCATCGTCAAAGAACATTTCGTAGAAATCCCCGAGCCGAAAAAGAAGAAATGTCCCAGGCGGCAGCTCACGCCGCATAGCATGATACTGCTTCATCATCGGCGTCCCTTCGTCGGCCATACGATTAGCGGTTCAAAAAGGCCGTCAGGGGACTGGTCGGAATCGCCGTCTCGGCCTGCATCGGAAGACCTGCGGCAACGGCTTCAGCGGCTGCCTCGACCGCCATACGGAAGGCTCGTGCCATCCGAACAGGATCACCGGCCACGGCGATGGCGGTGTTCACGAGTACGGCATCGGCTCCGAGTTCCAGAGCCTCAGCAGCATGACTCGGCGCGCCAATTCCCGCATCGACCACGACGGGAACCGTCGCCTGTTCAATAATGATTGCGAGCTGCGAGCGGGTTTCGATACCACGATTGCTCCCGATAGGAGAGCCAAGCGGCATCACGGTAGCAGCTCCTACCTCCTGCAATCTCTTGGCCAACACCGGATCGGCATTGATGTAGGGGAGGACGGTGAAGCCTTCGGAGACGAGCATCTCCGTCGCCTTCAGCGTCTCAATGGGATCGGGAAGCAGGTAGCGGGGGTCAGGATGGATCTCCAGCTTGATCCACTTAGGAAGTCCGGCTGCTGCGGCAAGCCGAGCCAAGCGCACAGCCTCCTCGGCGGTGTTGGCTCCGCTGGTATTCGGGAGTAAGAGATATTTTTCGGGATCAATGAATTCGAGAATATTGGCAAAAGGATCTCTTCCCCCGCTCAAGTCCGCACGACGCAACGCCACGGTAACCATCTGAGTGCCACTGGCGGCAAGAGACTCGCGCATCATTTCTCCTGAGGAAAATTTCCCCGTTCCAAGAAAGAGCCGCGAGGAAAATTCCCGACCGGCAATGATGAGTGGCGAAGGTGCAGACATTCTTCAAAGGCTAGCCTCTGAAAGGAAAAAGGATAAATGAAAAATAAGAAAAGCAGTCCACTCTGGATCAGGCCACCGAGGAACCGATAGCGACCAAGGCCTCATCACGGGTCACACAGACAGGATAGGCAGTTTGGAACTGAGCAATGTCAAAAATCTGTTTCACCGCTGGTTGCAGGGCACAAACGGCAAGCCCTCCCCCTTCACGCTGTAGCTGCCGCCCCAAAAGGAAAAACTCTCGGAACCCAGCACTGCTCACATATTCCAAACCACTGAGATCAAAGACGACTGCCTTCACTCCGGTGGATTCGATTTCAGCACCGACAACTTCTCGGATCTCCTGATGACAGGTGGCATCTAAACGGCCCACAAGGATGACAACGAGAATCGGCCCAGCTTTTTCAAAGAGAATATTCATGGAGATTCTATCATCAAGAAACAGTGCGCCCCATCCGTCAAGAAAACGCTTTAACTCCCCCTAATAAAATCACTTTCAAAAAAACGGCTCACCAGCTTGGCTAAGAGCCTGTCTGAGTGTACGCGATGGCTTTTCTCCCACAATTTCTCATCCCCCGATCCATCGGACAACGCTTTGCCCTGGCCATTGGTGCTGGAGCAGGATTGATTCTTATCGTTCTTACTCTGGTAAGCTATCTCAGCGCACGGCAGATGCTGCTGAAACAAACCTCCAACGAGGCACTTCAGGAAATTCAGGATCAGATGCATGCGATGGATGACAGTGTCAATCGCGTGGCCATGCTCACGATGGCGATCAGTGCCAACCAAACTTCGCAGGAAAATCAAGGAGGTGTCACTATCCCCTGGCTAGGTGCGCTGCTAAAGCAATGCCCGATTAAGGCCGTCTTTGGCCTCTACATGATCCTCGATCATCAGGATTGGAAAAATAAGAACGATCTCCTCTGGGTCAGCCGCAAGAGTTATCCTCAGGCCGCTACGCTCGATTACGATTTTCATGACGAATCCCACTCGTGGTATCACGGAGCCAAGAAAAGCAAGGGGCTCTTTGTGACAGAACCTTATTTTGCCGAAGGGGGATCGGGGATCGACATGATCAGCATCACCCAGCCGGTGTATGATAAGCAGGGAGCTTTTATAGGTGTGGCCGGAGCTGATGTCTCGCTGGATGAAATCCGTAAAGCCGTTGCCAAAGTCAATATCAAGGAGCTAGAAAAAATCCTCGTGAGCCGAAGGGGTATTGCCTCCCTTCTCGCCAGTAGCTTCGCAAGCAACACGCAGGAACTTCACGGCTCCGCATACCTCATCACCTCCAAGGGCAGGCTAATCGTCGCTCCAGATGCGAATGCAACAAAAAAGAGCATCCCCTCCGGAGCATCCCCCTCGCCTGCTTCACAAAGCAACGAAGCGATTCCCCCTCAGATCCTCTCTAGCAGCACAGGTTCGCTGATACTCAACGATGGCGAAGGCAAGATTCTCTACTGGTCTCAAGGGAAGGTTACAGGATGGAAACTCGTACTAGAAGTCCCCTACAGCCTGATCGTCGCCCCAGCTCGAGATCTTGCAATCCAGTCGATCCTCCTCGGAGGACTCGGATTGTTACTCCTCCTAGGCGTTGTCTTTTTTATCGCAAGCCGAATCTCAGGCCCCATCCAGGCACTTCAGGCAGTAGCCACCGATTTTGAAAAAGGTGCGTACGGCAAAAAGAATATCCTGCTGGAGCGTATTGGGAAAAGGCCCGATGAGCTGGGCCGTTTTGCCAATAGCTTCTCGGCGATGGCGAGAGAGATCCGCCTTCGTGAAGAACGCCTCTCAGAATGGAATGCCAATCTCGAACAAACTATCCGCGAGCGCACTTCCGATCTAGCCCAGGCAATGCGTGCTGTCGAAAAGACAAACAAAGCGATGGCTGCTGAAATCGCCGAGGCAGCATCCTACTCACGCGCCGTCCTTCCTCCAAGGATCACCGCACCCATTGCAACCGACTGGGTCTTTGAAACCTCCACAGAACTTGGAGGAGATTCCTTCGGCTATCACTGGCTGGATGAGAATCATTTCGCAATCTATCTCCTTGATGTCTGTGGTCATGGTGTGGGTGCTGCGTTGCTCTCCGTTACCGTCGTAAATCATCTCAGTACCGCTTCGCTCTCGGGCTGTGACTTTCTCGATCCCTCCTCGGTGCTTGCTGGACTGAATGTTGCCTTCCCAATGGAACGGCATAACGACATGTATTTCACCGCTTGGTATGGAGTCTATTCTCGCACGACACGAGAGCTTCGCTTTGCCTGCGGAGGGCATCCTCCGGCCATTCTACTTCCTCAAGAAGGAAATGAAAAAGAGGTGCCCGTCCGCCTGGAAGCCAAGGGTGCCATTGTTGGAGTCTTCCCTGTGGCCTCCTATGAGACAGCCTCCGTAACAATCCCCGATGGGGCGCGACTCTATCTCTTCAGCGATGGGGTCTATGAAATTGATCGCCCCGACCAGCCGATGATGAGCTATGATGAATTCGTCACGATTCTGAATACAAAGGGTAGCCAAGGATCGCTCGCTTCCATCGTGAAAGAGATACAATCTCAGCAGGGAAAGAACGACTTTGCCGATGATTTCTCCCTCGTAAGATTTGACTTTGGCAAGAATGCTGCTCCCTTCTCCTTCTCACTAAAAAATGACCTCGCCGAGCTAAGACGACTTCCTGAAGCTCTTAAATCTTTTTGCCAAACCGAGCGTTTATCAGATCTGACGCTCTACGAACTCGAAGTCATCCTCGAAGAGCTTGCGAGTAATGTCATCAAATATGGCAGCCCTTCTCCTGATACAGAATGCTGCTTCGTCGAACTGACGAACTCAGATTCTCTCCTCACCATCCGCTTCAGCGATTCAGGACTTCCGTTCAATCCCCTGGAGCAATCCGAAGTTGATACCAACAAGCCCATCTCTGACCGCCCCATCGGTGGCCTTGGCATCCACTTTGTCAAAAAACTCACTGCCTCCCAACACTACGAATCTCGTGATGGGAAAAATATCCTGACGCTGACGAAGAAAATCTAGCTCTTGATGACCCGTAATAAAAATGTAGTTTTAAAACCTACAAAGGAAATTTTATGAAAGCCATCACCGCATCCGAAGCCAATCGGCAATTCTCCAGTGTGTTGAGGCAAGTTGCACAAGGGGAGGTCTTCACGGTCATCTCTCGCGGCAGATCGGTGGCATCCATTCAGCCTATTTCAGATCTCCATCTGGATCGTCAAAAGGCCAAGACCTCCCTTGTCTCCCGTCTCGGCTCTCAGGCAATCAATGGCTCTCGGAAATGGACGCGCAATGAGCTCTACGAGGGACAATAGTGCGAGTTGCCCTTGATACAAATATTCTCGCCTATGCGGAGGGCCTTGGAGATGCAGCTCGTTGTCAGGTCGCTAGGGGTCTGATTGAGCGCGTTCCCGCTGAATCCATATTCCTTCCAGCACAGACACTTGGAGAACTTTATCGGGTACTCACTTCAAAAAAGGGCCAGAAAAATTCCCAGGCACGCGAGGTCATCCTCGCCTGGGCCGATGCCTTTGAAGTGCTGGATTCCTCATGGCTTGCGTTCCAGTCAGCCCTCGATTTGACCGTCGATCATCAGTTTCAGATTTGGGATGCTCTCATCCTTGCAGTTGCCGCTGAACACCGCTGCCGCTACCTCCTCACAGAAGATCTCCAGCATGGATTCACATGGCGAGGAGTGAGCATCCTCAATCCCTTCTCCCGCGTCGATCATCCTGCCCTCAAGTCGCTGTTAGGATGAAATCCGTTACGATGATTTGTGAAATGGAATCCTTCGGCTTGATTTTTGCAAAGCAATCCGAATAAAACAGTATCAATGAAGATTTGCTACGCCTCGCGCCTCGCGCCTCGCGCCTCGCGCCTCGCGCCTCGCGCCTCGCGCCTCGCGCCTCGCGCTGGCAGTAGCGATTCTCCTATCAGCATCGCTACACGCTGAAGATTTCACGATGCTTGATGGGGAGCACTACTCCGGTACCATCAAACGAGTCGAACCCGATGGTATCGTGATCAAGTATGCCGATGGTGTCACAAAGCTGAAATTCTCGAATCTCCCAGCCTCCGTCGCTGCAAAGTATGGATACAGTCCTACCTCGGCAGCTCAATTCGCCGCCCAGCAGCAAGCTGCGGCCAACGCATCTTACCAAGCATATCTCAATCAGAATGGGCAAGGTCAGCCGAGTAAAGCCCATTCCCCGACTCCACAGATTCTCAACACCCCACTAGCTAGTAGCTTGGGGACTACTCCACAGGCTTCATCCCCTCAGACATCTACCGTGGTTATCTCAAGTTCTTCCTACTTGATAAGTCAACAGCCAGCCAGCATATCTGCTCCATCCGGCTTCTTTGGTATATTTATTAACTCTATTAAGGAATATTTCAAATCACTCATCCTCTCATGCCTGCATCGCCTCTTTCCGTGGGCCTTTCCACCACCGCAAGTGTATTATTCCTCAACAACTACCCTGGCAAATCCCTCTCCAGCCCCAACAAGTCAACCTCCTGAACTCGCTCAACCACCACCTCCAAATCCGCAACAAATTCTGGATGAAGTCCTGAGTAAAAATCCCGTAGATGCAGCGGAACTTGCTAATGTCTTTTCTAAATATCCCCCAGAATTATTCACCGCTTATCAAAAAAGAACTTTTAGTATTTCTGGAATCGTCGTCAATTTTCTCATAGCAGGCATTGATCATGAAAAGGCGGAAATCACTCTTCAATCGCCCAGAGGATTTACTATTAGAGTGATAGCTGATCTTAAACAATTCGAAGAAATACGCCAAATAGTCGATCCGCAGCCCGACTCACACTTTGAATGGCATCTTGCTTCTGACGCATTATTCCTCTTAACAATACCGAATGTAATTAATGGAGAAGGAAAAAATGGAGAAGGAAAACCATCTGAGATAAGCGCAATTGGCGATCCATATAAATGCAAATGTAGAATACGCTATATTTCCAAATCATCGTTGGAATTGGAAGAAAGGTGGTAACATTTCTAGCGGTTCCTTAGAGCTGTTTCTGAATTGATTGCTTTGGCATCGACTTCTCTCCCACACACACCAGCACGGCCCGTGCTGCACGATCGGAGGCGGAGGCGGTTTCGCTCCCTCTCAGAATAGAGACGACGGAGGACAAATCAGCAGAGAGTTGCTCGCGGGCCTCACGGCTATTGAGTAGACGCAAGGCTTCGTCGGCAAGGGCAGCAGGTGTGGCGGCGTGCTGGATGAATTCGCGGATGACGGGACGATTCGCCAAAATATTGACCATGCCGAGATACGGGACGCGGATGAGGCGGATGCCGACTTCGTAGGTAAGAGTCGCCACCTTATAGACAAGGGCATAAGAAAGGCCGAGGCAGGCGGCTTCAAGCGTCGCGGTGCCTGAACAGACGAGTCCTACTGCGGCGCGGCGCATGAGATCGCGAGAGGCTCCCACAGAAATCGTCATTACGATTCCTTTTTCTGTAATCATTGCACGGAGAAGTTCCTCGTGTGCAGGAGTTGCTGCTGCCACTTCGAATCGGATTTCTGGACGGGATTTTTGAATGAGAGCAGCAGCACTGAGCATGGCTGGAAAAATCTTCACAACTTCACGCGTGCGACTTCCGGGAAAAAATCCTAGCAGATGCTCATCGCGAGCTTCCGTGGGCACGGCTTGCAATTCCTCTGCCATCGGATGTCCTGCAAAGACCGTCGGGAGGCCAGAGGATTCATAAATTTTTTGCTCGAATGGGAAAATGCAGATCATCAGATCGAGTGCGCGAGCCATCTCAGGAATACGACGGCGATTCCAAGCCCAGACCTGCGGACTGATGTAGTAGATAATTTTGGTCGGAATCTTGCGTTTCCGAATCGCCTTGGCCAGGCGGAGATTAAATCCAGGATAATCAACGAGAATGATTGCGTCGGGTGGATTGGCCGCGAGTTCTTCAAGCAGAGCATGAAATTTTTTACGAAAGTAACCGTAATGGCGCAGCACATCCCAAAGACCGAGAACACCAGCTTCGGCAATCCAGTTATCCAGCGTGCCGCCAGAATCTACGGCCTCGGTCAGCATCTTCGGGCCACCTTTTCCGCTGAATCGGACTTCAGGGTGTGCCTTACGCAGCGACCTCATGAGGGCCACCCCATGCGTATCGCCACTCGCTTCGCCCGCTAGGATCGCTAGATGAAGATCTGACGGCATCATGCAGGAAGTGCGGCGTTTTTTTGTTTTCGTGGGTCAGCATCTTCGATCTGCTTGGTAATACGGATTGCAAGATCGAGGGCTGCTGCCGCTTCCTGGCCTGTGACGCGGGGCTGAAGGCCCTCGCGGGCGCAGGTGACAAAGGCTGCAAGTTCGCGCTGGAGTGGCTCTCCTTTAATGACCTTCACACGCTCGCGTTTGATCGCCCCATTCTTGAGACGAAGGATGTAGCCATTCTGCTTCTGGTAGTTGAGTGAAAGGTAGGTGTCTTCCTGAAAGATGCGAATCTTTCGTACCTTTTCACGACTAATGCGACTGGCAGTGAGATTGGCGACACATCCATTTTCAAAACGGATGCGGACATTGGCAATATCTTCCCCCTTGCTCAGGACAGCGATTCCCACGGCATCGACGCTGATGACAGGGGAACGAACAAGGTGAAGCAGGATCTCCAGATCATGGATCATCAGATCCAGCACGACCCCGATGTCGATGCTTCGATTCGGATAGGGTGAGAGGCGCGTGACTTCGAGGAAGCGAGGATTGGCAAGCTGCTGTTCGAGGGCCTCTAGGCCTGGATTGAATCGCTCGATGTGGCCGATCTGAAGGATCCGGTTGTGCGCGGTGGCGGTAGCGGCGAGGTCGAGTGCCTGAGCGGTATTGGTCGCAATCGGTTTTTCGATCAGGAGATGCTTGCCCTGCTGGAGTAGATAAGTGCCAACCTCATGGTGGAATTCCGTCGGAGTGGCTACCGAGGCGACATCGACGAGGGCGGTAAATTCCTCCAGCGAGGTGCAGGCTTTGCCTCCATATTTTGCAGCCACCCGTTCGGCATTGGCTTTGTTGGCATCGTAGATGGCGGTGAGTTCGCAGTCGGGAAGTTCGCTGTAGATGCGAGCGTGATTAATTCCGATGCTGCCTGGGCCGACGACGCCGGCGCGGATAGTTTTCATGTGGTGATGCCCCAGAGGGTGATGTGGTGTTGACTGGCGAGTGAATGAAGGAGTTCTTCCTGGAGAAGAAGAGTGTGCCCTGACTCGATGGCAATCGCGGTCACTCCTGCTGCCGCCGCTGTCTCCAAGGTGCGGGGGCCGATGACCGGAACATCAAAGCGCATATCTTGACGAGGTTTGGAAACTTTTACCACGACGGCCTCTCCCTTGCCGAGTTCACCTCCACGGCGGATCGTGGCATCAGTGCCGTCAAATCCCTCAACAGCCAAGACAGTCCCTTTTTTCACGACCACGGTCTGTCCGATATCGAGACGGCTGACCTCCTTTGCAATACCAAGGCCGAAGGCGATGTCATCAAGCAGGCGAGATTTTGGCTTAGGCCCAGCGATGAGTCCTTCCGTGGCGAGATGTTTCTCCAAAAATGTGGTGGCGATGAGCAGAGGTACTCCGATCTTTTCCAACTCTCCCGCAATGGCACCAAAGAGTGTTTCTGCGTTTCGTTCCTTGAGTGTTGCCAGTAAGACGAGGGCCTTAAAATCAGGGCGGAGATCGAAGAGATTCCCTGGCGCAATCTGCCCCGCCATCATGGAAGCGGTGGCCCCGCTTTTTTTTGCAGCGTCAATCATGCGTCCGAGTTGCCCTACACGCATCCAATGAACTTCCTCAACGAGGGAGGTAATCGTCGAATCAGTCTCGCCCTCAAATGCAGCCACAACGATGCGACTGACCCCTCCCTCTCGTGCTCCCCGCACGACAAACTGGGGGTAGGAACCGCTGCCGGCGATAAGGAAAAGGGTTTCAGGTTTCTGCATGGGAAACTGGGTAAGATCTTAGTCTAATGGAAATCTTTGCCCGCAAGCAGCTAGAAAAATTCATCTCTTGAGGTCATGCTACTGGAAATGAAGATCCCACTGTTCATGGTCATAATGCTGATGCTCTTGAGTGAGGGTGTTCCAGCAGCTGAAGTTGCGCTTACTGAGAAAGACGGGCCTCATCTCGTCAGGCTTCAGCCTGGCGATCTTCTTTCTGTGAGTCTCCCCTCGAATCCAACGACTGGCTACTCGTGGAGCGTTTGCTTGTCGAAGCAGGGCATTCTTGTTCGTGATGAGGCGTTGTCGTACAGAAAACATTATGAAAGACATTCCCTTGTTGGTGCAGGTGGGATGGAAAGTTGGAAATTCAAAGCTCTGCAACTCGGAAAAACCAAGCTGACTTTTTCCTATGCACGGCCTTGGGAAAAGGGCGTTCCTGCGGCACGCACCCTCTGCTGGCCTATCTTGATAAAACCATGAAGCGCGTCATTCATTGGTTCCGACGCGATTTTCGGATTACTGATAATACCGCACTCACGGCGGCAGTAGCACAAGGTGAGGAAGTGATTCCCGTTTGCATTCTGAGTGATTGGCGCAGCTCGCATCAATGGACAGGGGCGGCTCGGCAACAATTTCTCTGCGGCTCGCTCGCATCACTCTCTAAAAATCTCGAGACTATTGGAGGGCGACTCATCATTCGCAGGGGAGATGCCGTCGAGGAACTGGAACGGCTGGTTCTTGAAACAGGAGCGACTACCATCACGGCGAATCGCGATCCCGATCCCTTCGGACGAGCTGTGGAGGTCCGCTTACAACGCTTTGCTGATGAACGAGGAATCGAGGTTTCATTGCACAAGGACATCTGCATCCACGAACGGGATGAGGTTCTTACTGCACAGGGGGGCGTCTATCGCGTCTTTACTCCGTATGCAAAGGCATGGTTTGCGAGGCCCAAGAGCGATCCAACTCCTGCCATCAAGCGGATGGTAACACCCGCTGGCATCACCTCTCTTTCCCTACCACAGCTTTCTGATTGGGGGTTGATTACGACAACAACGATTCCCGAGGCTGGTGAACGGGCGGCTCGTGAACGGCTGAAGGCATTCCTTGCAGAACCGATAGGTCACTATGGAGAACAACGAGATCTTCCCTCGGTCAGTGGAACTTCTCAGCTCTCTCAGGATCTGCGCTTTGGCCTGATCTCCCCGCGACAGATCTATGCTGCGGCGATGCAACTGCATGAGAATCTTCTACCAGAGGGGCGCAAGAGTGTGATGAAGTTTCTGGCTGAGATTGTCTGGCGGGAGTTCTACATGCAGCTTCTCTGGCATTATCCCGAGGTGTTGGAACATGAATTTAATCCATCATGGCGTGGTCTGGAGTGGCCCGGACTCTCTGGCTGCCCTGATGCCTTCACGCGATGGTGTGAGGGGATGACGGGATTCCCGATTGTTGATGCAGCAATGAGGCAGTTGAGCGCAACGGGCTGGATGCATAATCGCGCACGCATGATTGTCGCAATGTTTCTGACCAAGGATCTCCATCTCGATTGGCGGCTTGGAGAGTCATTTTTCATGCGATCTCTGGTTGATGGAGAGATCGCAAGCAATAATGGCGGATGGCAATGGAGTGCTGGGACGGGAGCTGACGCTGCCCCCTACTTCCGCATTCAGAATCCCTGGAGTCAGACCAAACGCTACGACGCGCAAGGGCTCTATATCCGTCGCTGGGTACCTGAACTACGGAATGTCTCCACAGCCTCGTTGCTTGATCCTCCCGAGCATGGCGGCTCGATTGCTTCTGGCTATCCAACTCCGATGCTCGACCATGCGGCGGAGCGCGACCGAACGCTGGAGATTTTTGCGAAACATAAGAAACAATGACGCTTCCATCGTTTGCATTGATTGCGCCGATCTTGTAGAAAGATATTTTTATGCATGTCCGACTGACCAAAGATTTCTCATTTGAATCCGCTCATACCCTGCCTCATGTTCCAGAGGGGCATAAATGTGCTCGGATGCATGGGCATAGCTTTAAGGTTGAGGTTTCGATTGAGGGAGAGGTGGATGCTCATATGGGATGGCTTGTGGATCACTCCGACATCAGCCGTGCCATCGCTCCGATTCTGGAACAGCTCGATCACGCCTATCTCAATGACATTCCTGGGCTAGAGAATCCCACCTTTGAGGTTCTCGGCGGCTGGATCTGGGAGAAGCTCTCTCCATCGCTACCCTGCCTTGCTGAAATTGTGATTCACGAAACCGCCTCCGCGCGTTGCAGCTATCGCGGCAAATAAAATTATGATCCTTGATTCCCTCTCTCACGCCTCTTCTTCCTATGAGGACTTCTACGAGGCTCTCCATCCTTCTTTTCCTGCTGCCTTTGCTTGGTTGAAGGCCTTTGATCCATCTACGCCTGATGGCAAGTATGAGATCGGAGGGCCTGAACTGATCGCCATTGTGCAGCGATACACAACGGCTCCTGCTGTGGAGAAAAAATGGGAATCGCACCGCGTTCACGGCGATATTCAATACATCGTTTCTGGCACAGAACTTATCGGCTATGCCCGTCGTGAATCTTGCGTCGTAAAGACTCCTTACCTGCCGGAGAAAGATATGGAGATCTATGAATCTCCCTCAGCCTCATCCAGCACCCTCCTGACGATGGAGTCAGGCTCCTTTGCCATCTTCCTTCCTCAGGATGCCCACCAGCCTGGAGTCATGATGGAAGAACCCTCTTCTGTTCTCAAAGTGGTGGTGAAATTTCGTTTGTAGATACAAAAAAAGATACAATTTTGGAATGCTCCAGGGATTGACAAGAGAGACAAAGCGGTTTTCTCTTGGGAGCCCGAAAACGCCTGCTTAGCTCAGTCGGTAGAGCATCTCATTCGTAATGAGAGGGTCGCCGGTTCGAATCCGGCAGCAGGCTCCAGTGTTATTTCTCCGCAAGAGCTTTGCTCTTTTTCTTAGGGATCTTTTTTGGCAAGAGATTCCGTTGCAAGACTTCTCTCAGGAATGGGGCGGTGCGGCTGGTTTTGTTCTTGGCGACTTCTTCAGGAGTTCCTACGGCCACGATTTTTCCACCGCGATGGCCTGCTTCAGGGCCGACATCAATAATGTAGTCAGCTTCTGCAACGAGATCGAGGTGATGCTCAACGACAATCACGGTGTGCCCTTCATCAACGAGGCGATGAAGGACGCTTTGCAGGAGTTCCACATCGGCAGCGTGGAGTCCGATGGTCGGCTCTTCCAGGATGTAGAGCGTGCCGCCGCGTTTTGTCATTCGAGGACGATCTGAGCTACCACCTCGAGCAAGCTGGGTGACGAGCTTGATGCGCTGCGCCTCGCCACCGCTCAAGGTGGGGCTCGGTTGACCAAGGCGGAGGTAGCCGAGGCCAGTTTCAACAAGGAGCTGCAAGGGACGGCGGATTTTCGGATGTGCTGCGAAAAACTCCACAGCCTGTTCGACGGTCATGGCAAGGACTTCGCCGATGGACTTGCCATCATATTTGACTTCCAAAGTTTGGCGGTTGAAGCGGGTTCCTCCGCAGTCCTCACAGGGCATGTAGGAGACCGGCAGGAAGTTCATTTCCAATTTAATGACCCCTTGACCTTCGCAGGTTTCGCAACGACCTCCATGATTATTGAAGGAAAAACGACTGCTTGTGTAGCCACGGAGGCGGGCCTCAGGGAGACCAGCATAGAGGATGCGGATCGCATCGAAGATCTTGAGATAGGTGGCTGGAGTGGAACGCGAGGTCTTGCCAATAGGGGACTGATCGACCTCAATGATCTGGGCGAGGTGCTGCGTACCGGTGAGCGATTTCCAATGCTGGGGGCCATTCTTTTTACGGCGACCACTTCGCACGAGGGATTCCTCGACTGCCGGAAGAAGAATGCCGCGCAGGAGCGTACTCTTACCCGATCCGCTGATACCGGTGATGGCGGTGAGTCGTTGGAGAGGAAAGGCAACATCGAGATTCTGAATATTGTGACGGCGCGCCCCTTTGAGTTCGAGCCATGCCGTGACTTCTTTCATCGGACGGCGTTCACCTCGCAAAGGATGGACGGGAGGTTCTCGTAAAAATTTTCCAGTGAGGGAGAGCGGATTGGCCATGATCTCATCGATGGTACCTACGGCAATGATTTCTCCTCCATGACTACCGGCCTTTGGGCCCAGATCAATAATGCGCGAGGCGCGACGCATCGTCTCCTCATCATGCTCGACGACAAGAAGGGAATTCCCTTGGCCTGCGAGTTCCTCCAGAGCATCCAGGAGTCGCGTGTTGTCGCGCGGATGAAGCCCGATCGTCGGCTCATCAAGCACATACAGAACCCCCCGCAAATTGGAACCAAGCTGGGCAGCCAGCCGGATGCGTTGAGATTCGCCACCGCTCAAGGTTTTGGCAGAACGATGAAGCTCTAAATAATCGAGGCCGACGCGGCCAAGGAATTCCAACCTTTGACGAATCTCGGGAAGGATGTCGCGGGAGATAGTTTCGTTACGCCCCTCAAATTTCCAATCTGAAAGAAGCTGAAGCGCGTCGGAAGCAGCATGAGAGGAGAAGCTGGCGATGCTTTCCGCTCCGATACGAACGGCGCAGGCAACGGGATTGAGACGATTCCCCTGGCAGACGGGGCAGGGACGAGTTTCACCCTCTTCTCTATTCTCAAATGATTTTTCGGCGGCAAGATCGGCTTCAAGCTGCGAATCGAAGTCCTTGGCTGAGGGACTCTCAGTCCAGACTTCCCCAAATCCACGACAATGCTCACACCAGCCGTGAGGGGAATTGAAAGAAAAGAGTCGTGGATCGAGTTCCTCGAAAGAACGACCGCAATCGGGGCAGTTCATCTCGGAACTGAGAATGCGGAACGCATCCGATAAACCCGCTAGAGGTTTTGTTTTTTTGCCACCGGATTTCTTGTCTCCCTTGGCAGGCTGTGGGGTGGTTGCTGGTGTGTGCCGTACCTTGGCTGTTCCCTTTCCTATTTCGAGAGCCCGTTTGGAAAGATCGAGGATTCCTTTGGCGGCATCTTTCTCAATCGTCCCGACCAAGACATCAATGGTGTGTTCTTTGAATCGTTCTAGCGGCAGAAAATCAGCAACCTCCACAAGCTCTCCATCGACAAAAAGCGTGGTGAAACCATGATCCCCAGCCCAGCGCGCCACCTCAGTATGGAATCCTTTCCGTCCACGCACTAGCGGAGCGAAAAGTTGGACGGGGGAGATCTTGCTCATCGACTCCAGCTCGGCTGCTACGGCAGTGAGGGAGCTTTTTTCAACAGCCACCGCACAGTCAGGACAATACTGCGTGCCGAGCTTGGCAAAAAGAAGACGGAGGAATTGATGAATTTCGGTGACGGTGGCCACGGTCGATTTGCCACCTCCCCTCGTGATCCTTTGCTCGATGGCGACGCTTGGAGGAAGGCCGTCGATCCTATCCACATCAGGCTTTTCGAGCTGATCGACAAACTGCCGAGCATAGGGGGACATACTATCGAGGAAGCGGCGTTGCCCTTCGGCGAAGAGGATGTCAAAGGCCAGCGTCGATTTGCCACTGCCACTCAGTCCCGTGACAACGACCATCTCATTGCGGGGAATATCGAGTGAGATATTCTTGAGATTATGTTCCCGAGCCCCGCGAATCTCAATGGAGCGGGCAGCAGGATGGCTCGGTAGCGGCAAGGCGGCTTCTAGCCTGAGAGGAGGTCTTCCTGCGAGAACTTCTCGTAAATAACGACCTGTGTGGGAGACTTCGCAAGCGGCCACCTCTTCGGGTGTTCCAGCAACGACAAGTTTCCCTCCATTCATTCCAGCCTCGGGGCCTATGTCGAGAATCCAGTCAGCGGTCTTAATGACATCGAGATTATGCTCGATGACCACGATGCTATTCCCCTCGGAGACAAGGCGTTCAAAGGCCCTCAGCAAAATGGCTATATCGTCGATATGGAGTCCCGTCGTCGGCTCATCAAAAATCAGCAACGCACCCCCTGGCTCATGTCCCGCAAGGCGGGCGGCCAATTTCAGTCGTTGGGATTCACCACCGCTGAGAACATTGAGCGGCTGGCCGAGCTTGAGATAATCAAGACCGACATCGGCGAGCAGTTGGAGTGGAGTGCAGATGGCTTCGGACTTTGCCCCACCCTTAAAAAAAGCAATCGCTTCACGAGCCGTCATCTCCAGAATGTCGTGAATCGATTTTCCTCGATGATGAATCGTAAGCACTCGATCCTGATAACGACGGCCTTCGCACTCAGGGCAGCGGAGAAAGAGATCGCTCAGAAATTGCATCTCTACCTTCTCATAGCCAAGGCCCGAGCAGCGGTCACAACGGCCCTGGCCGGAATTAAAGGAAAAGGCCGAGGGGCTCATGCCTGCAGCAATGGCCTCATCTTCCATACCAAAAAGATCACGGATCGAATCAAAAACCCCAAGATAGACAGCCGGAGTGGAGCGCGGTGTACGGGCAATCGGAGATTGATCGACCATCACCACATCGGTGAGTTCATCTCCTCCTTTGATGGAGCGACAGCGTCCCACGGATTCGCCATCTTCGGAAGTCGCTGCGGTGAGATTGCGATAGAGAACATCACGGATGAGGGAGCTTTTCCCCGAACCGGAGACACCTGTGACACAGCAGAAAACACCGAGTGGAATCTTGACATCAAGCCGGTCGATATTGTGATGCACAATACCCTTGATATCGATCCAGTGCGTGGGCTTGTTCCGCTGCGAGGGAACAGGAATCACCTTGTCTCCACGCAAGTAGGCGGCAGTGAGAGAGTCCTTGGAAGAGGCAAGCTCGGAGAGTGGACCAGAGAACATCAAGGCTCCCCCATCCTGTCCTCGACCAGGGCCGAGATCGACGATGTGATCGGCAGAGCGAATGACAGCTTCTTCATGCTCCACAACAAGGAGGGTATTTCCCTTGTCCCGGAGGGCACGCATGATTTCGAGCAGATTGCCGACATCCCTAGGATGCAGGCCAACACTCGGCTCATCCATGACAAAGAGGGTGTTCACCAGCGAGGCACCAAGACAGGTGGTGAGATTAACCCGCTCGATTTCTCCACCGCTGAGTGTCTTTGTTGTACGATCAAGTGTGAGATAGCCGAGTCCTACCGACTCCAGATAACCGAGACGGGAGACCACCTGATCGCGCAGCATGAGCACCCCCGCGTTATCAGCCTGGATAAGAAGAGTCTTCATCAACGGCGTGAGCCGTGATACTGGCATCGCCGCAACCTCGGGAAGAGTCAGCGGATCAGCAAGCGGGAGACGATAATTGAGCGTATCGGGCTGGAAACGACCACCATTGCACGCCTCACACGGCTTATAGGCGCGGTAGCGACTGAGAAAGACGCGGATGTGCATTTTGTAGGTGCGCTTTTCCATCCAGCGGAAAAATCCATCGACACCATACCAGCGATTGTTTGCCCAGAGTTCTTCGCTAGAAGTATCCGCTCCCTTCTCTCCCTCGATCACAAATTTCTGATCTCTTTTTGGCAGCTCCTCGAAGGGAAGATGAACATCAATATCATTGATTGCACACGCTCTGAGCAGATCGCGCTGGCATTCGCGGGACTGACCGCTTTGGAATGGTTTTACAACTCCGGCTGCGATACTCAGTGTGCGATCCGGCATGATCCGGTCATAATCCAAGCCGATCACACGGCCAAAGCCTCGGCAGTCAGGACAGGCGCCGAGAGGATTGTTAAAGCTGAAAAGTCCAGGTGAAGGAGGGCGGATGTCGATGTCACAATGGGCGCAATGCCATCCTGAGGAATAAGGGAAAAGTTCGCCTGATTCGGGATCAATCAGCGTGACGCGTTCCTTACCCAGGCGGAGTGCGGTCTCGACAGCCTCGGTAAGACGACCCCGTTCCGAGGGATCTATGACCAAGCGATCTTGAATCACCTGAACGATCGCAGGCAGGCTGGTGAGTGTCGTTGCTTCGTCAGTGCGATGGATGACACCATCAATCCAAAGACGGAGATAACCTTGCTCTTGGAGAAAGGCAAAAAAATCAGCAGGAGATCGGGGTGGAGGAACAACACCTTCGTCATCCGGTTCTGAACGCGTTGGGACAGGGAATGAGACGAGAAACTTGCGGCCTGTTAGATCCGAAAGCAGGGAGTTAATGATCGACTCGGAAGACTCTGGGGAGACAGGTCTCTGACAGTTTGGGCAGGTTGCCGTGGCAATGCGCGCCATGAGCAACTTGAGGTAGTCATTGATCTCGGTAATTGTTCCAACTGTGGAGCGTGTTGTTTTGACGCTGTTGCTCTGCTCTATGGCAATCGCAGGAGGGATGCCCTCGATAGCAATCGCCTGAGGCTTATCCATCCGGTCAAGAAACTGCCGCGTGTAAGGGCTGAAGGTCTCGACATAACGCCTCTGCCCCTCTGCATAGATCGTATCGAAGGCGAGGCTTGATTTACCTGATCCGCTCGGCCCCGTGACAACGATCAAGGCTCCCGTTGGAAGATCGAGATCAATGCCTTTGAGATTGTTCTGTGTAACGCCTTGGAGGCGTATCCTTGGGGATTCAGTCACGAGGGGGGAATACTACAAATGACACGAGGGTTATTCCTCCCCGTCGACATCTGCATCGAGAGAGTTTTTTAACTCATCGGTGCGAAGAAGCACGCGTTGACGCATGATTTTTCCAGATTTGAATTTCACGATAGCCCGTGAAGGGATCGGAACATCAATGTCAGGCTGGTTGGGATTGCGGCCAACACGGGTGCGCGTGAGACGGACTTCAAAGACTCCAAAATTGCGGAGTTCGACATTTTCTCCCTTTGCCAGAGCATCAGTGATGTGATCGAGTGTTTTTTGGATAACATTGAAGACATCGCTTTGAATGAGTCCGGTTTCATTGCTGATAGCAACGACGAGATCGCGTTTGGTGAGGTTGGCCATAGTGTAAGGAGTAAGAGATTGAGGGATGCTCTGTTACGGGGGCCAGAATCAAGGAATGTCCTACACACCTTGACTGGACAATGCAAGCCCTCTCAGGGGAAAAACGAATTTATCCACGACTATGTCGGATCACAGCCTCTTTCCACCAAGCGAGAAGAGGTTGATGCCGTGTGTTCCACTCGGTCACCGGGGTCTCCATGCGGGCAGTCCAGTTGGCAGAACCGACAGCACCTGGAACATTGAATCGCTGTCCTGAGCCAAAAAGATCAGTAATCATCGGTATGGCGATCCAGGAGTTACAAGCGAGTAATCCCTCAAGCAAAATCTGATGAACTTCTCCTTCAAACGGAGTCAGCGGATCAATGTCACCTCGCCCTGCAAAACAGAGCATCTCGGTCAGAATCTTTCGACAACCGATCCCCTCATCACCACCTCGTGCGACTCCCTCTTGCCACTCTCTCCAATGGGTCACAAGTGGCGCGTGATCATGCGTAGCGTAGGTGGCCACGGAGATTCTTTCGTAAGAATTGCCGGAGAGCATTGCTCCCTCGGGAGAGCGTTCCCACATCGGGATCTTGAACCCCGGAAGCCCCATGCGAGACATTGCAGGACGGACATACGGAGCAACATCCCCAAGATCCTCAGCAATCAATCGATGGGCTCCGATTTCTTGATCCAGAATACCGAGCAATACCTCACCGTGAGCCTCGTTATGGGCACGATGCTCCGGCGTGGAATCATCACAATCAATGAATCCAGGAAGAAGCCCCCCCGTTTTTTCCTTTGCAGCCTCGTGGGAGAGATCAATAAATTCACCGTTTCGCTGAGGTATCCAAGGAAAGCTGTAGATGCGGAAAAATCCAAGCGCGTGATCGACTCTTAGCATTTGAAAGACCGAGCGGAGCAGGCGCAGACGGCGGCGCCACCAGACGAAGTTATTCCGCGCCATGACATCCCAGAGATAGAGAGGAAATCCCCAGTTCTGTCCCCATTGCTCGGTGAAGGGATCGGATTTGAAAACCTTCTCTGGAGGAGCACCACAGGAACGGGCGGAGTCAAATTCCCCAGGCCGAGCAAAGATGTCGGCTCCACCCGCAGCGACACCCACAGGAACATCCCCAATGAGAGCGATGCCCAGCGTGTCAGCGAGATCAGCAACCGCAGACCATTGGGAAAAGGCGATCCATTGGACAAAGGCAAAGAAGAGTCTGCGTTCCTCAATCTCTGCGCGATCCTTTGCAGGAAGAGTGGCGAGCCATGATTGCGCGGCAGCGGCGGTTCGGTGCTCTGAGGGCCATGCGGCAAGATTTTCATTACCTTGTTGCCGTTCTAGTAGAACGCGGTAGAGCGTGTAATCACCCAACCAGGCATCTTGTTGCTCCAAAAAATGCGTGAAAAGTTTGGAGCGACCACTGCGTCCATCCGTCTGGCAGAAGCGGTGCCAGGCAGCAGCAAGCAACTCCATCTTGAGGCGTTTCACTTCGTGATAATTCACGGCTCCCTGCCTGAGAGTACCCAGATCATAACGATTCGTAACGAGGCGGTAATCGCCAGGAGTCAGCTCTGGAAGCCACGAGGGATGCGTGGTGATCGTCAAGGGATCAAGGGCAAAGGCACTCAGGACATTGTAGGGACTATGATCTCCCCCCGTTTCATTGACTGGAAGAATCTGCACGGCGCGAAAATGATTCTCAGCAGCCCATGCCACCACCTCGTGAAGGGCCTCCGTATCGCCCACCCCGAGATCATGCCGACCGCGCAGGGCGAAGAGTGGAACAAGAATTCCTACTATTTTTTTTTGAGGATCGAGATGCATTATGGATGATCGCTGATGAGAGAGTGAATCCGTGTGCGCCAGGGTGCAAGAGATAGCTGATTCCAGGCTCGCGATTTTTTCCATTTCTGCGGATAGTCTGCCGCATGAAAGTCACCAGCTACGGCCATGCCTGTTTTTCTGTGGAAGTCGGAGAAAAGACCCTGCTCTTTGATCCCTTCATCACGCCGAATCCTCTGGCAGCTTCAATTGATATTTCATTACTCAAGCCCGATTATATCCTGCTCTCACACGGTCATAGCGATCATGTGGCCGATACCGAAGTGATCGCGAAGCAGAGCGGGGCCATGCTCATTGCAAATTACGAAGTCGTGCTCTGGTTCCAAGCCAAGGGGATCGAAAATTTGCACGGGATGAATACCGGAGGTTCCTGGACTTTTGATTTCGGACGCGTGACCTACACGGCAGCGATCCATTCCAGCTGTATGCCGGATGGCAGCTATGGCGGACAGCCTGGGGGATTCCTTGTTGAGACTTCCGAAGGAGCTTTCTATTACAGCGGCGATACAGCTCTGACACAGGACATGAAACTGATCCCCACCAAGCTCAAATCAGAGAAGTTAAAATTTGCCGCGCTCTGTCTCGGTGGAAATTTTACCATGGATGCGGAAGATGCTGCGACTACCGCAGAATGGATCGGCTGCGATGAGATCTTCGGGGTTCACTACGACACCTTCCCTCTGATTGTCATTGAGCCTGAAGCAGCGAAAGCAGCCTTTGCGACGAAGGGAAAAAATCTCCATCTACTCCCCGTGGGAGGGACGATGGAGTTTTAGAGCCAGTAGTTTTAGAACCAGTTTATGGCCCTGGAGGAATCACAAAGAGCGTGATACTTTGAGCAGGCAGGCTTGCTTGCAACGCCGTCCCCGCAAGAGTCAGATTGGGCAGGGCCTTAATCGCATTCGCTGAAGCAAGCTGCCAAACCTGTGCGGTTTTTCCTGGTGTGAAATGCGCGAGGTTCAGAGTCAGCGGAGTAATCCCCGAAAGCACTTTGTTCACGACCATGATGGTGAGGGCTTTATCCGTCGTGCGGAGTGCCGCGAATGCGGAGAGATTATCAGGATTGGGAGCAGTTGCAGCGATGCTTGTATCCCCGAAAGCGGAGCCTTTGCTATCGTAATTTCGATACATCTTCATTGCCAGATAGGTTGGAGTGTTCGTATCGGGAGTCGTCCAGCGCGTGGCCAGATCGAGCCCTTCGCGTCCGAAAATTCCCTCGAGATCAGCTTGAGTCGTCGCTCCATTGATGGAACCTTCAGCACCCCAGTTGTATTCCGTGATCGCCGTCTGGAGGCCAGGATAGTAGCTCTGCACCCACCCTTTGATACGAGGAATCAGCGAGACCTTGCTGTTGATCCAACTCTTGGAAATATAATTTGTATCCCAGAGTTCTCGCGTCGATTGATTCCGCAGCAGTTGCATGGCCTGAGAGACATCATTTCCAAACTCCCCGCTCTGCGGATAATAGTGAACGCTGAAGACATCGAGTGAACGCGTTCCCGTCTGCACATCATTGGTATGCAGGGATTGCAGGAGCCAAGGGAGATAATCCATGTTCCCGTGTGCCGCACGATCAGGATAGGAGCTGTAGCCATGCAGTCCCGCATACTGCTGATCGTATCCACTGTAGAGATAGCCTTCCCATCCCCACTCTTCGGGGGCCACGATCTTAGCTGTCGGATCAGCCGCTCTGACCAAGGCGGAATAGGCCAGAATATCTGCCTTCAAATCTGCCATCTTGAGTCCCGTCGGTGCGACATCCCGATGCGTGGAGAACCAGATGCTTGGCTCATTATCCATGATGTAGTAGCCAAGACCACCCTTCCCCCATTTCGAGACAATATGCGCAATCCATCCTTTCTGAAGATTTGTGCTGTTGGGAGTATTGGCATCACTAGGATCATTGCCCGTAATGGTTGTCCCATTGGCACGCACTCCATTCCCCGCATCAGGCCAATAAGGATCGGTGGATTGATGCGCTCCATATTTTTTCACCGAGAAGCTGTCGAGATAAGCGCGATTGAGTCCCAGTTTTGCCACCCAGGGAAGCATTGGAACCGTGATCATGGCAGAGGCCCCGGCAGCCTTGCTATCGGAGATAAAGGCATCACCTCGGTAGCCTGGAGTCGCACTCGCATCCCCAATGCTTTCATAATACCAATCGTTGGCCCGATTGTCGGCGTTGATTTGCCAATTGTAGCGGCTTGTGCTGTTTCCGCCCATTCTGTTGAGCGGTGCCTTGAGATCGCTAAGCTGTGCTTTCGTTGCAAAGGCGACTCCATAGATGAGTGGACTGATCGGATGAACCTTTGCCGTTGCATCCACCGCTATGGTGACAGACGAGTTAGTCGGGACAACCGAGGTGCCCGCAATCAGGCTGATTGTATCGACGAAGTAAGTCGGCTGGCTGGTTCCCGTGGTGTCCTGAATCCAGAAGCCATCGAAGGCTGAATTATTCGCCACTCCCAGAGTGCTCAACGGGATGGTCACTTGCTGCCAAGTATTGGCAGGGAGAGGCCCTAGGGGATAGGCAGCCTGGGCACTGCCAGAGAGCGTCGCCTGCACCTGGAGCTTCTGACCACCTGCTCCGCCGTTAATCCAGAAGCTAAGGCTTTTATACGGAGTCGAATCTTCTGCTGCATGATGGAGATAGAGTGCCTGCCAAGCCGCTGCCGTGACGCTGATCGCATCCTTTCCAGCCTGCACGGGACTGGTGCTTGCATAATTCAGCGTTGCCCAGCCATAGCTTTCCCAACCACTCTGGAGAGAATCTGTATAGATAGGCTGATTCTGAGCTTGAAGAGTCGCTCCCGCGCCTAGGAACAGCAGCAAAACCAACGCAAAGGGCATCTTTTTTAAGGAGGGTGAATGAGTCATGATATTCTGGGGGGTGGAAGTGAAACCTCTTAGGAATGCAATAGCACACTGTATAAGAAAATTCCATCCGCCCTTTTGAAAAAGTGTATTGACTTCGTCCTACGCTATGGTTTGCTTTCCGTAAGTTTTGGCCTTCTAGGATCTCTCCCTTTCAGTTGCCGGAGAGTTGAGTTTCATCGGCAGCCCGGTTTTCGAGATCCTTCCAACCCAAGAGAATCGTAGCATAGTATCCATTCAAGCAGGATTTGACCGCAGTCGATCAGGAAAGCCGGTGCCCTCTCCTCCGTGGAATCAATCAGGGGAATCAGGAGCCGATACTTCCAACAACTGACGACCGGATTTCCTTACTCCTTCCTTATTAGGAAGATCATAGACCTCAAAACGAACAGGGAGAAAATCCTCTCTCTGTTTTCAGACAAGAACACCCAGAGTTCGACCCTTTCATTTTTCAACAATTTATCCATGAGCGAAGACCAGCAGCCCCAGTCCCCAGCAGCCAATTCACAACCCGCATCCGCACCAACCGTACCCCCTTCTCAAGAGCATCATGAGTCTCGTGCTGAGGGTTCCAACGGCAACGGTGCCGATAACGGAAACCCAGAGGGAGGCCAGGGAAATTCCCCTCAGCAGGGTGGCCAAGGCACCCAAGGAGGACAGCGCAATTTTGACCGTCCACGGCGCGGGAATAACCGCCGTCCGCGCAACCGCCGCCCCTTCCGTAATGATCGTGGCCCCAACGACCAACGGGGGCCGAATGAACCTCGCGAGCCTCGAAATCAGAATGACCAAGGCCGCCAACACGATCAGGGGCCAGGCCCGGGGCCGGATGAATTTGCCGAGCCTCCACCAGCAGCAGTTACTGATGGCCCTCCACCTGAGCCGACTTACGCTGAGGGAGTGATCGAGCTTTCAGGAAAAGGCTTTGGATTCCTTCGCGAAGCCAAACGAGCCTATGCCGCCACACAAAATGACATCTTCATTACTCCCGAAGTCATCCGTCAGTATAGCTTACGGGATGGTGTTTTCATCAGGGGCGAGACCCGTCGCGGCCCTCGCGGCATCCAGCTTTTCCGCGCCACTGAAATCGAAGGCGAGGCTCCCGAGAAGTTCGTCAATATTCCACTCTTTGAGGAACTGACGACGATCAGCCCCAACAAGCGAATCAAGCTGGAGACTGTGCCTGAGCGATTCACCACCCGCATCATGGATCTCATGACGCCGGTAGGCAAAGGTCAGCGCGGCCTCATCGTCGCCCCTCCCCGCACGGGTAAAACCACCCTGCTCCAGCATATCGCTGACGCCGTGGTAAAGAATCATCCCGAAATGAAGCTCGTTATCCTTCTCGTCGATGAACGCCCCGAGGAAGTCACCGAGATTCGCCGCACCGTTCCGCAAGCCGAACTCTACGCCAGCTCTAACGACAGCGACCTACGCAGCCATACCCGCATCGCCCAGATTGCTGTGGATCGCGCCAAGCGGCTTGTCGAGCAGGGCAAAGATGTCTTCGTTCTCATGGACTCGCTCACTCGTATTGGTCGCGCCTTCAACAACGCCCAGGGTGGTGGAGGCCGGACCATGAGCGGCGGTATGGATGCCCGCGCTATGGAGATTCCCCGTAAGCTCTTCGCCGCTGCCCGCAATACCGAAGAGGCGGGTTCGCTCACCATCATGGCCACGGCTCTCATTGAGACCAACAGCCGCATGGATGATCTCATCTTCCAGGAATTCAAAGGCACCGGCAACATGGAGCTGGTTCTTGATCGCAAGATCAGCGAACAGCGCATCTATCCTGCTGTTGATATCTTCCTCTCCGGCACCCGTCGCGAAGAGCTCCTCCTCAGCGAAGAAGATCTCCACAAAATCAATGTCATCCGTCGCGGACTTGCCGGCCACAAACCGATCGAGGCAATCGAACGCCTCCTTTTCTTCATTCGCAGGTATCCGACAAATTCTGAGCTGTTAAAAAACATTCCAGGGTAAAAAATTCCTACACTGTGGGAAACTTGCCGAGGTCTTGTTTTTATTCTGGTGCCTGATTAGGCTCATTTTTGTTTGCTGCGTGTAAAGCAGCATCACATCTCATGACCTATGTCTGACATCGTCACCTTTGGAGAGATCCTTCTGCGGATGAGCGTGCCGGATCATCGGCGGTTTTCACAAGTGGATAACTTTGAGGTCACGGTAGCGGGAGCCGAAGCGAATGTGGCCGTGGCCTGCGCCTGTTTTGGCCATGCATCCTCCTTCGTCACGGCATTGCCTCCCAATGGCATGGGGGATCTTGCAAGGAGAAGCCTCTCCATGTGGAATGTGAATACTTCCCAGATTTTGTCTCAAGGCAAAAGGATCGGAGTCTATTATTTGGAGAGCGGTGCTCTCCAGCGCCCCGCAGAGATTATCTACGACCGAGAGGGGAGTTCCTTTGCGACAACATCTCCCGAATCCTACAAATGGGATAAAATTTTTCAGAGCGGACGCTGGTTCCATACAAGCGGGATTAATCCTGCCCTCTCATCGAATACAGCGGAGGCTACAAAAGAAGCCATGATGGCTGCCAAGAAAGCCGGAGTCCCCATTAGCTTTGACCTGAACTACAGGCAGAAGCTATGGAGTCCCTCCGAGGCCCGCAACTCCCTGGAGCCGCTTCTCTCGAAGGTCGATCTTCTGATTGCAGGGAGAGGGCAGATTGAAGAAGTATTGGGTATCTCCTCCCCCAAAGCTGACTTTGAGGGTATTGAGGAAGTCGCAAAAAAAGTTTCGGAGACTTACGGGATCAGTCAGATTGCTATCCCAAGACGAGGGAGCGGAGAGGCATTGCTTGAGACCCGTGCCGCTCTCTTCTTCGATGGCAACGCGTGTTATCGCACTCCCTGGATGGCCTTTGAAATGATTGAGCCGCTTGGTGGGGGAGATGCCTTTGCAGGTGCCTTGATTTCCTCCTTATTGTCAAAAGAATCACCGCAGCGAGCTATCGAAATAGCAGTCGCCGCAGCCTGTGTAAAGCATTCCATTCCTGGCGATTTTCTCAAGGCGCGCCCTGAGGAGATTCTGGCATTTCTCGAACATCCGTCGCATCGCGGAGTCCGCCGTTAGAGCACTCTAAGTTCTACTTTGCGGCGGTTGGAGAAGGGAGTCCGATGATCGTATCTCCAGGCAACACGCCATGTCTTACAAACCAACCTTGAGAGACTTCAAGAGCATAGACGATGGCGGATGAGGCACTCGGAATATCGGTTTCGTCAAAGGGCTTCATGTCGTGAGTTTCGATGATGCGTCCCGAGGCATCAATGTAGGCGATGGAGAGTGGAGTCGGCGTATCCTTCATCCAGAAGACGACGGAACGAGGGCGTGGAAAAATAAAAATCATCCCCTCGGTATCAGGAAGATTTGTTTGGCTCATAAGTCCGCGTTCGCGCGAGGGATCATCGGCAGCGATTTGGACGGAGAGGGAATTGGTGCCGAGCGTGAGAGTCGTCTTGGGAAGGTTAAACTGTGGCGCAGGCGTTGCCTGTGCAGTTGCATTGCTCTGGGGTGAAGCCTGAAGGTAGGCAATACCTGGGATACAAAGAAGGGAAAGAAGAAGCGAACGGAAGGAGATATTCATAGCTCCGAGAGCGTAAATAAAGAATGATAGAGAGGCGAGTGCAGAGAGATTGAGAAAAGAGTCAAGCGGATCTTCCCTTCATCGTCATAAGAAAACTTCATGAGATTCACGATTTTTCATCCAAAAATCTTGCCATCGCCGCTCGTTTTTCTAACTTTGACCCGCCCGTTATTCCCCGGTCGGGCTATACAGATCACTCGATGTCGAATTTTTTTCCCCGATGGGCCAATTGGTTGCCGCTACAGCTCCTTATTTGTGTGCTGGTCGTCGGTGCGCCTGTCACTCTTGGAGTCTGGTATTATTTCACTCCGAAATATACCCGTGTTGGCTATCAGCCCGACCAACCCGTTCCTTTCTCCCACGCCCTCCATGTGAAACAGCTCGGAATGGATTGTCGTTACTGCCATAGCTTTGTCGAGGTGGCCGCGCACTCCAATCTCCCTGCAACACAAACTTGTATTAACTGCCACGGGGCTGGAAAGATTCTCCCTAATAGCCCTCGCCTCGCCCCTGTGCGTGAAAGCTGGGCCAGCGGCCAGCCGATTCCTTGGGTGCAGATTCATCGCCTACCTGATTACGCCTACTTCAATCATGCTGTCCATGTGAACCGCGGCGTGAGCTGCTACAGTTGCCACGGTGCCGTGAATGAAATGAGCGTCGTCTATGAGGCCCAATCCTTGAGTATGAAATGGTGTCTCGACTGCCATCGTGCACCGGAGAATTTCCTCCGCCCGCTTTCCGAAATCTTCAACATGAACTGGCATCCCGCCTCAGACTCCAAGCAACTGGAGATCGGAACGAAGTTCAAATACGAATGGAATATCAACCCTCCTGTTTCCTGCGGAGGCTGCCACCGATGAAAAAGATTTTTCCACACCCAACTCGTGACACGAAGCCGACTCTCTGGCGTAGTCTGGAAGAACGGGAGAATAGCCCTGCTTTTGCAGAGAATCTGGGGCGCGAATTCACTGTCGGCTCAACAGGACAAGATGGGGAAAATGATGGACTCTCCCGACGGAACTTTGTCCGCCTCATGGGTGCCGCCACGGCCCTTGCCAGCGGAGGTCTCACAGCCTGCCGTCGCCCCGAGGCCCATCTCGTTCCATTCACGAAGAGTGCCGAATGGACAGTGCCTGGGAAGTTTCTTTACTATGCCAGTGCCATGCCGACTCCAGCTGGAGCGGTACCTTTGACGATCACGACTAGTGATGGCCGTCCAACCAAGATCGAGGGAAATCCGCTGCATCCTCTTAATGCAGGAACGAGCAATGGCGCGACCGATGCCTTTGCCCAAGCCTCCATTCTCGATCTCTACGATCCAAACCGCTCTAAGGAAATTCTGCATGACTCCGTTCCTGTGACCCGTGCCGATCTTGATGCGCTGATTGCCAAGATCCGCACAACGGCTTCGGAAAATGGCGGCGAGGGTCTGGCAATTTTGGTTGGCAAGGAAAATTCACCGAGTGTGGAGCGACTTAAGACCTCGCTCCTCACGCAGTTCCCAAAGTTACTCTGGGTCAAAGAAGAGGCGATTTCGAATAATTCATCTGATGTCGCCTTCGAGGGTATTTTTGGAGAGGGAGTATGCCCTTTTTATGATTTTGAGAAGGCAGATGTGATTCTCTCTCTCGGCAATGATTTTCTGAATCCCTCCGTCTCAGGACTAGGCTTTGCCAAGGGATTTTCCAAGAGGCGTGACCCATCCCAGAAGATGAACCGTCTCTATGTAGTGGAGAATCACTTCTCCCTTACGGGCGGTATGGCCGATCATCGCCTGCGCCTCCGCGCCAGCGAAATCAGTGATTTTACTGCAGCCCTTGCCAAGGTCATTGCGGATAAGACCGGCAATTCTGATCTCAAAGCTCTTGCTACCGCTTATCCCACCAGCATCACTTCTTTCAATGATGCCTGGATCAAGGGCGTTGCCGATGACCTGATTGCAGCAAAAGAGAAATCGATCGTTCTTGCTGGATCACAAGAGCCTTGGGCAGGGCAGCCCTTGGCAATGGGCATTAACAAAGCCCTCGGCAATTTAGGAACCACGATTGCCTTTGTTCAACGGGATAATACTTCCTCTAAAACACTTGAGGATCTTTCACCTGCAATAAAGCAGAGCTCGGTTAAGACCATATTGATCTTGGGTGGAAACCCTGTTTTTACTGCTTCTGGAACCGATTTTCCCAATCTTCTGGCAAGTATTCCCGAGACACTCCATCTCTCCCCTTTTGTTGACGAGACCAGCAAGGTGACTCATTGGCATATTCCTGCCGCCCATTATCTGGAGAGCTGGGGCGATGCTCGCTCGGTGGATGGGACGATCTGTGCTGTTCAGCCAATGATTCTGCCTCTCTGGAATGGTGTTTCTGAATTGGAAATTCTCGCTGCTCTCGCAGGAGAAAAAGTCGATGGCCCTTCAGCCGTCCGCACGACCTTCAATGGTTATTCCAAGGATGCCTCCGATGCAGCGTGGAAATCGTTCCTTCGTAATGGATTTGCTGATGGAACAGCATATCCACTCATTAAGCCTTCATTCAATCAGCATGAGGCGATGGTACTGCTGCATACGCCACAGTCCGCAACTTCCTCAGATTTTGAACTTGTCTTTCTTCCTAGCTCCAGTGTTAGCGATGGCCGTTATGCGGGAAATTCCTGGCTGCAAGAGACTCCTGATTTCGTGACCAAGCTGGTCTGGGATAATGCCGCACTCTTCAGTCCTGCCGATGCTGCCAAACTCGGGATCAAGGATGGCGACTTTGTGAAGCTAACCGCTGGTAAGCGTTCCGTGGAAATTGCGGCCCTCATTGCCACAGGTCATGCCGATGGCTCGATCAGTGCTGCGCTCGGCTATGGCCGCCGTGGTGTTTCCCATGTCATGGAGAATGTCGGCTTCGATGTCTATCCGCTTCGTGAGAACTCCGCACTCTGCTTCCGCACTGGAGTCAAAGTAGAGAAGCTTTCCAAGGCTCCCTATGTTTTTGCCCGCACGCAGGAGCATCAGAATATGGAGGGGCGCGATATTGCCCGTGAGGGAACGCTCGGCCAACTCAAGAAAGATCCTGCATTTGCCGCCGCAATGGATGGAGAGCTTCCGCCTCCGACATCGATCTATCCGATTCCGCCACTCACCTCCGATCTGCAATGGGGCCTCTCGGTCGATCTTAATTCCTGCATTGGCTGCAATGCCTGTATCGTGGCCTGCCAGGCGGAGAACAATATTCCCGTCGTCGGCAAGGATCAGGTGCGTCGAGGCCGTGACATGGCTTGGATTCGCATTGACCGCTGGTTCGCCAGTGCCGATCACAGTGAGGAAAATGTCGAGATGATCCCGATGGCGGTGATGTGCCAGCAGTGCGAAGTGGCACCGTGCGAGGCAGTCTGTCCTGCCAATGCCACCGTGCATAGTGAAGAGGGTCTGAATCTCATGGCCTACAACCGCTGCATCGGCACCCGCTATTGCGCGAATAACTGCCCTTGGAAGGTGCGTCGTTTCAATTATTTCGATTACAACGACCGTCCGCTTGACGAGCTTTATCTTGGCCCTCTCGCGCCTAAGGGCATGGCTGACAGCCTCAAGATGTCGAAGAATCCCAATGTCACCGTTCGTATGCGCGGTGTCATGGAGAAGTGTACATTCTGCATCCAGCGTATCGAAGAGGCGAAGATCTCCCGTGCAGTGCAGGCTGGAGCCAGCGATGTCACCAAGACACCGCTCCCATTGTTCAAATCCGCCTGCCAGCAGGCCTGTCCTTCAGAGTCGATTGTCTTTGGAAATATTGCCGATCCAGAAAGTGCTGTCTCCAAACTCAAGAAGGATGATCGCACCTATTCCTCGCTTGCCTATCTGCATACACGACCCCGTGTTTCCTACATGGCACGCATCCGCAATCCCAACCCCGCGATGCCTGGAGCCGACATGGTCGGTGCTGCCAACCGCCACGCTGAAAAAGTCTAACTTTATTGCGTATGTCCACCCTTTCGACCACAGCTGAACAAATCGCCTCTCAGGCCCAAGAGTCTCATCTTGAGCCCGACCTCTCGGCGATTGCGCGTCCGCCACAGGTGCTCAATGACCGAGGCCCACTCTGGGTGACGGATGCCGTCTGTTCCATTGTTGAGGGAAAGACCCCGCTCTGGTGGTATATTGCGATTTCGATTTCCGGGGCTTTTGCCGCAGTCGGCGGTGCCTGCATTCTCTACATGATCGTCACTGGTGTCGGTGTCTGGGGATCAAACAGCCCCTGCTTCTGGGCCTGGGATATTACGAATTTCATCTTCTGGGTTTCGATGGCTCACGCCGGTTCTCTGATCTCAGCCATGCTCTTCCTGACTCGACAGAAGTGGAGTATTTCGATTTCCCGTGCAGCGGAAGCGATGACGGTCTTTGCCATCGTCTGTGCCGGTGTCTATCCTGCCATCCATATTGGGCGTGTCTGGTTTGTCTGGTTCCTCTTTCCTGTACCGAACAATTATGGAATGTGGCCTAATTTCTCCAGCCCTCTCCTCTGGGATGTCTTTGCGGTGACGAGCTATCTAACGGTCTCCTCACTCTTCTGGTTTGCCGGAATGATTCCCGATCTGGCCGTTCTGCGCGACCGCGCTACGACGAAAGTTCGCAAATTTGCCTATGGCATCGTCTCACTCGGCTGGCTCGGCACGGCGAGGCAGTGGAGACACTTTGAAATGATGTATGTCCTGCTCGCAGGCATCACATCGGTTCTCGTTGTCACGGTGACAACTATTGTGGCCTCCGATTGCGCGACCTCGGTAGTTCCCGGATGGCACGCCACGATCTTCCCTTTCTACTTCATGGTGGGAGCCGTCTATAGCGGAAGTGCCACCGTGCTGATTCTGATGATCCCACTTCGTCAGATCTATCCGCAGCTCAAAGATCTCGTCACCCCCTCCCATCTCGACAAGGTTGCGAAGCTCCTCCTCCTGACAGGCTCCTGCGTCGGCTATGTCTATGTTTTTGAGCTTTTCAATGCCTGGTATAGTGCCAATCCGTTTGAACGCGGTGCCTTCTGGGAACGCTTCACCGGAGGCTACAGTTGGTATGCGATCACCTGTCTCTCGATCAATCTGACCCTTCCACAGCTTTTCTGGTTCAAGAAAGTTCGCTCCTGCCTCCCTCTCGCTTTCGTGCTCGCGATTGGCTGCAATATCGGGATGTGGTTCGAGCGATTCATGATCGTGACGACCTCGCTGATCCGCGATTTTGTTCCCTCCTCATGGGGCAATTTCCATGCGACACCCGTCGATATTCTCACAGCCACAGGAACGGTTGGCATCTTCATCACGCTCTTCCTCCTTTTCATCCGCTTTGTTCCGATTGTGAACATGAGCGAACTCAAAGCAGCCCTGCCTGGATCGCAGCCGCATCACGACACAACCGAGGGAGGCGGCCGCTAAAATGAGCCATCAACTTCCTATTTCAGGTTGCAAGAATGAGCCACTCTACGCCATCGGAGCCCGCTTTGAAACTCCTGATGCCATTCTTGCTGCTGCCACGCGCCTCAAGAAAGAGGGCTTTACTTGCTTTGAGAGTTACACCCCCTATCCAGTTCATGGGCTTGCCGAAGCAATGCGTCTGCCGAAGTCAATCCTGAGTCTTCTGGTGCTCGGAGGCGGTGTCTCTGCTGTCTTGATCGCGCTTTCAATGGAGCTGATTCCAACGATGTTCATCTATCCCCTTATGGTGGATGGAAAGCCGACGAATCTCTCCGCTCTTCCCGAGTTCGTCCCGATCACGGTCGCTCTCACCCTGATGATCGCCGCAGTAACTGCTGTCGCAGGGATGATCCTGCTCGGGGGAATGCCTCGACTGAACAATCCGATGTTTGCTTGGGATCTCTTCCAGCGTGGGGCCTCACGGAGTTTTTTCCTTAGTATTGAAGCACGGGATGTGAAGTTCTCCATCGCCTCCGTCACCAAACTCTTGGAAGAACTGGGAGCAGAGGATGTCACAGCCATTCATCAGGAATCAGAAAACGAGGGATAAATCATGGTACGCTATTTTCTTATCTTTCTCACTTTTATCACCCTACTGATCGTCGGCATTGTTGGTCTGCGTGATTATTCTTTCCTGCCTCACAAGACAAAACGCCCACCGATTGAGCTTTTTGCCGATATGGTACGCCAAGATAAAGTCAAGGCTCAGGCACCGAGTGATTTCTTTGCCGATGGGCGTGGTGCTCGCGATCATGTAAGCGGAACAGTGCCGATGGGCTACAGTCAGCCAGCAGCAGAAGAAGGTGCCTCCGTCATGGGGAGCCCCTACAACGCAGTTATTTTTTCAGGCGAGGAAGATTATGCCAACACAGGCAAGAAGGGGACGAATTGGGGAAATGGTCTTCCTTTCACAGCCACTCTGGCCACGCTAGAAAGGGGGCGCGAACGCTATCAGATCCAATGTGCTGTCTGTCACGGAGCCACAGGCACTGGCAATGGTATCGCCACCAAATATGGTCTTGTTGCTGTCGCAAACTTCCAGCAGCAACGCCTGCGCGACATGAATGACGGTGAGATTTACAACACGATTGTGAATGGAAAGAGCACGATGATGGGATATGGTGCCACGATTCAGGTTGCCGACCGCTGGGCCATCGTGGCCTACATTCGCGCACTTCAACGCTCCCAGAATGCAACGCTTAGCGATGTCCCCACCGAGGAACGCGCCGTGTTTCACTGCACTGCACCTTCCGCCCCCGCCAAACCATGAGCACGCAGAAGACTCCACTTCCTCTCCCCGAGACCTTCGACTACAAGTATGTCGGCAGCCGTCTCTTTGGCATCTGTGCCGTGGCTCTTGTAACGCTTCTCCTCTCAGCCGTGATTGGATTGGCCAATCCGAAGCAATTTGCTTTCTCTTGGCTCTTTGCAGGATGTTTCTTCTTCACTTTGATGGTTGGATCGCTCTTCTGGATTATTATTCATCATGCGGTCGATTCCTGCTGGAGTGTCGGTATCCGTCGGCAACTTGAGAATATCTCCTGCCTGCTCCCGATCTTGGCGATTCTACTGATTCCTATCCTCTTTGTCGCCACTCAGCTCTGGAGCTGGATGGCCGACTCACCAGCCACTAATCACGAACTGGCCGAAAAATCAGCCTATCTAAATATCAACTTCTTCTTTCTCCGTACCTGCTTCTACTTTGCACTTTTTGGAGGAGCTGCCTATCTTTTCCGCCGCAATTCTCTGGCTCAAGACCTCGATGGTGCTGCCATCCATACAATCCGCAACCGCCGCGTTGCTTTCTTCATCATCCCCGTGGGAGCCATCGCTCTCACCTTCTGCTCCTACGATTGGATCATGGGGCTCAACTACCGTTGGTATTCTGTCATCTGGGGAATCTACATCTTTGCCGGATCGGTCATCGGCTCTCTCAGTCTAATCATTTTGGTGACGAACGGACTCCGCTCTGCAGGCTATCTCAAACAGCTCATGACCAAAGAGCACAACTACACTTTTGGCAAGTTCCTGCTGGCCTTCACTCTCTTCTGGTCTTGGATCGCTTTTGCTCAATACATGCTGATCTGGTATGCCAACATTCCTGAAGAAACGGCCTATTACACGCTGAGGACTCAAGGCTCTTGGAAAATTCTTGGCATCCTCCTTGTCGTGGGGCATTTCCTTATTCCCTTTCTCCTCCTGCTCTTCCGTGGCCCCAAAGCCAATGCAAGATTCCTCGGACTGGTTGCCGGATGGATGTTGGCCATGCATTTGCTAGACATCTATTATATGATTCTTCCAGTGCTGCATCCTGAGGGATTTTATCCCACCCTCATGGATGTTCTTTCGGTTCTCGCGATCGGCAGCACACTCGCAGCAGTTTATCTCAAATGCTTGGGAGATTCTCCTCTCTGGCCCGCCCGTGATCCTCGGCTCTCGGAAGCCGTCAACTATATCGACTGATGGAACACGATCACTCAACGGAAAATAGAAAAGAAAACTCCAAGAACGGATCTGGCTTCTTGCTAATCATCGGGGCATTTATCCTGCTCCTGATTGCAGTGATTGGCAGCCTGTTTTTGGGCAGTTCCAGCTCGGCGACCGAAACCGAAGATGCTGAGAGGGCAGCTGTTCGGAGCAAAAATTTGGCTGATCTTCAGGCCTCGGATGCAGAAGCCCTCACGACCTATGGCTGGAATAATCTGTCTAAAGGAATCGTTCATATTCCGATTGAGAAGGCCATGAAGCTTGTTCTCCCTTCTCTGAATGCACCCCAGCCGACTCCGACCCCTGCGCCTATACCAGTTACGCTCCCCTCTCCAACTCCGGCTGTTTTGCCTTCCCCGACTCCAGCCTTTTTACCTTCCCCGAGTCCGGCTAGTGTGTCATCACCGAGTCTCAAGAAGTAAATTTTAGTATGAATCTCTCTTCCCATATCCCTTGTGACGACGATCACGATACTTCCGAGAGCCGTGCCGTTGACTCCTCCCTACGCCTGCCTGTCTTGCTCCTTTTTGGTAATGCCGTTCACTGGCTCATTATTGCGACGCTGATCTCTCTGGTGCTTGCGGTGAAAATGATCGCACCCGATTTTCCGTCACTTCTTTCTGGTCTGAGCTGCTTCAGCTATGGCCGATTGGCACCCATAGCCCGTGATCTTTTCCTCTACGGATGGGCCTCACAGGCCGCCCTTGCGGGTGGCATCTGGCTTGCAGCACGCCTCGCTGGTCGCCCCTTGGTCGGAGTCATTAAAACCTCCGTGGTGATCGTGGCGATTGTTTTCTGGAACTTGGCAGTGCTCCTCGGTTCTCTTGCTATTCTTGCGGGATACAGCACCGGAGTGGAGTGGCTCGAATATCCAAACTGGGCCTCCGCCACTCTCTTCGCCTCCTTTCTTCTGATCGCTTTTTGGGCAATTCTTCACTTCGATTACCGCCGTAACGAACGAGCTGAAGTCGCTCAATGGTATCTAGTCGCAGGACTCTGCTCCTTCCCTTGGGTCTATGGAACAGCCAATCTTCTACTGACATGGAAGCCTCTTCAAGCCTCCGCTCAAGGGCCAATCCAAGCCTGGTTCACTGGAAGCTTTCTCCTGCTCTGGCTGCTGCCCGTGGCTCTTGCCTCAATTTATGCCCTATTGCCGAGGATTCGCGGAGTGCATCTCCATCACCGCAATCTGGCGACACTCGCCTTCTGGGGAATTCTATTTCTCGGCGGGTGGATCGGGCTGGGGCGTTTGATTGGCGGACCGATTCCTGCCTGGATGTCTGCTGCGGCAACAGTCTCCGCTGTGTTCCTTCTAATTCCCATTTTCATCGTTTGTACGAACCTTCTCGGATCTTCTGAAACGGAACGCGAAGAGGCCAAAGGCAATCTCTCTCTAGGATTTCTTCTCAACGGTCTCTACGCCCTGATTGGGGTCGGTGCGCTGGGAGCCCTCGCTTCACTTCCGTTGGTGAGCAGCGCGCTTCACTTCACCTCAGTGAGCGAAGCAATCTATCAGCTCTCGGTTTTTGGGGCGATCTCGATGCCTCTCTTTGGTTTGCTTTATACCTGCGTTCCTGAGCTGCTTGGAAGAGCGGCTTGGTGCAAGACACTTGCCGCATGGCATTTTTGGGTCACTATCGTCGGGTTTTGGCTTCTTGTGCTCTTTCTCTTCCTTGGAGGACTTGTAACAGGGTTGGCCCTTATTGATCCTGTCGTGACCTTCCGAAATGTCGGCTCTTTTGCTTATCCTTTTTCCGTGCTGGAATGTGTGGCACAGACACTTCTCCTCATTGCCTCCTTGATTCTTGGGGGCAATCTTTTGCAAGCCCTAGCAGGGAACTACCTCTTCCCAAAACGCTGATACCATCATGCACCGCCTACCGACACTGCTTAGCGGAATTTTTCTAGTTTTCCTGATCTCATGGATCGGTTTGGTTGCCTATTCGGCGACTCAAATGGGCCGTCTCACTCCAGTGGCCGATGCCGATTCAGGAGGATCGCTCCCTCCTCATTATAATGGCCAGGCAATCGCTGGTCAGAGAGTCTATGCTTCTGAGGGATGTATCGCCTGTCATACCCAACAGGTACGCCAAAGCAGTGTGACCAGTGCAGACATGAGCCGTGGCTGGGGACTCAGACCCTCTGTGCCCCGCGATTACTTGCGCGACAGCACCGCATTCCTTGGCAATAGCCGGGTCGGCCCAGACCTCGCCAATATCGGCTCACGCCAGACCAATGCCGCTTGGCACTATAACCATCTCTACACCCCCTCCTCCGTCGCCGTGGGGTCTGAGATGCCCTCGTATCATTATCTTTTTGAAATGCGCAAGATCCAGGGTGAACAATCAAATGACGCGCTTCATCTGATTGGAACTGCTGCTCCTCCTGCTGGTTATGAGGTGGTGCCTAAAGCCGATGCCAGAAACCTTGTCGCCTATCTGCTCTCCCTGCGTCATGATTACCCGCTCCCCGAGGCCGATACAGTAAAAAAACCCTCGGCAACTCCTTCCCAATAGAATTTTCAAGAGCCGATAAGCAAATAACGAGCTGTGAATAACGATCAACCATCTTCTTCCGAATCTTCGGCGAACCGACCTCTTTCCCCGTGGCTGGTTGCAGGATTTATCATTATTTTAACCTGGGGCGGATTCTATCTCGCCTTTAATAGCGGCGGCTTCCGTCAGGATGTCTATGAAAGCGATGCCGTGAATTGGGCTGGGGGAGGTGCTTCATCCGTGGCACCACCTGATCCCAAGGTTGTCGGCAAGAGAATCTACAGTCAGAACTGCATCGTCTGTCATCAGGCCACAGGAATGGGCGTTGCAGGCCAATTCCCTCCATTAGCAGGCAGCGATTGGGTAAATAGTATGGGGCCTCATGGGGATAACCATCTCGTCCTTCTCATGCTTCATGGTCATCAAGGGCCGATGCAGGTCGAAGGGCAGAACTATAACAATGCCATGCCGCAGTGGAAGCAACTCAGCGATGATGACATCGCCGCAGTCCTTACCTATATTCGTTCCGATTGGGGTAATCACGGTGCAGCGATTGATCCTTCCTATGTCACTCAGCTTCGCAAGCAGAGCGAATCCCAAAGCGATCCTTGGACACAATCCGAACTCATGGCCATTCCTCACGGCATGTGCCCAACCTCCGCCGGATCTCCATCCGCTGCTGCACCGGCTGCCAAATGAACCATGCCATGATTGCCGCGACTTCAAAATCATCTCGTTTTTTTACTAGCCTCCTCCCTCGCGTGGGAACGACTCTCTGTTTTCTCCTGCTTTCTGCCTCAGCAATGGCAGAACAACGCGCTGGTGACATCTACGGTCTCCCCCCATGCCTGACGCAGAGCGGGGAAAAGATTGATTTTATCTTCCACTTTATTTTTTGGCTAACCGCAGCCGTCTTCGTAGCCACCCAGAGCACCTACATTGTTTACCTCATCAAGTACCGCTACCGCCCTGGAGTTAAGGCTCACTACAGTCATGGCAATAACGCTCTCGAAGTTGTTTGGACAACGCTTCCCACCATTATCTTCTTAGCTCTCGCTCTTTACAGCAATCGTATCTGGGAAGAGATTCATAGCCCTCCACCTGGGAATGCCCTCACCATTGATGTCTCTGCCTATCAGTTCGGCTGGCAGATGCGTTATCCTGGGATCAGCGGCAAACTTTCGCAGAGCGATGTAAAAATGATTTCACCGCAAAATCCCTTTGGCACCGATCCTTCGGATCCGAAATCTGCTCAAGATGTGATTTCTCCTGATCTCGTGATTCCTGTGAATCGTCCGGTTCATGTGCTGCTCCACTCCCGTGATGTAATTCATTCCTTCTATGTGCCGGAGTTTCGCATTTATCAGGATTGTGTCCCAGGTCGTACTATCGGATGGGTCTGGTTCCAGGCTACGCGTACAGGAGAGTTTCAGCTCGCTTGCAACCAACTCTGCGGAACGGGACACTACAATATGAAGGCTCCGATTCGTGTTGTCACCGAAACAGAGTTCAATCAATGGCTTGCACCGCGCCAGCAGAAAAATGCAGCTACGACTCTCTCTACACCCGCTTCTACTCCTATGATGCAGCCCAAGGGGACTCCCTTGACCGCATCGGAACCGCCCCATAACTTGTAAAACTCATGAGTACCGCGATTGCCCACACACCTGTTGCTGCTGAGACTCACGCAGAAATTCCTGATACCCATGCTTCCCACGATAACCACGGGGCACATGGGCATGGGAAAAAAGGGATCATGCATTATCTCTGGAATACCGATCATAAGGTAATCGCGATGCAGTTTATGTTCACCTCTATCCTCTACTTGGTCATAGGAGGCTCGATGGCGATTGCCATGCGCTGGCAGCTTGCGTGGCCCGGACACCCGATCCCAATTATTGGGCATTTATTACCCGCCACAGTCGTCAATGACGATGGAGCCCTGATCCCAGGAGGATACAATATGCTCGTGACCATGCACGGGACGATTCTTGTCTTCTTTGTCGCCATGCCCATCCTGATCGGGGTCTTTGGAAATTTTCTTATCCCGCTAAAAATCGGAGCTGGCGACATGGCCTTTCCTGCTCTGAATGAACTGAGTTACTGGCTCTTCTCAATTTCTGGTCTCATCATGCTCGCTTCTTTCTTTACCCCAGGAGGAGCCCCAGGCACGGGATGGACTGCCTACGCACCCCTGAGTAGTCATGGTGCATACAATGGAACTCCGATGGGACAGAGTCTCTGGTGCATTTCGCTTTTTATCAACGGACTCGGATCACTCACCGGAGCGGTGAACTACATCACGACCGTCATCACGATGCGTGCGCCAGGCATGACTCTGTTCCGAATGCCACTTCCCGTCTGGGCAATTTTTGTGACCGCAATTTTGCTGATTTTTGCCATTCCTGTCCTCTCGGCAGCAGCAGCCCTGATCGTCTTTGATCTGAATTTTGGCACCAGCTTCTATGAACCTGCTGGTGGTGGACAGCCGATCCTCTGGCAACATCTCTTCTGGTTCTTCGGCCATCCTGAAGTTTATATCTTGGTTCTGCCTGCGATGGGCTTTGTCTCGGAAATCTTGGCTGTCTTCTCGCGCAAACCGGTCTTTGGTTACAAGGCGATGGTCTATGCGATGAGCATCATCGGAATGCTCGGCTTCATTGTCTGGGGACATCATATGTATGTCAGCGGCATGAATCTCAGCCTCAGTGCCGCCTTCTCGGTATCGACGATGGTTATCGCCGTACCGAGCGCGATCAAGACCTTCAACTGGATGGGCACTATCTGGCGCGGCTCGATTCATTACACCGTGCCGATGGCCTTTGCCGTTGCCTTTGTCTCCATGTTCGTCATCGGTGGACTCAGCGGTATCTTTATGGCCTCGACTCCCGTCGATCTCTTTGTTCATCACACCTACTTCATTGTAGCCCATTTCCATTATGTGATCTTCGGAGCGATTGTTTTCTCAGTCTTCGCTGCCATCTATTTCTGGTTCCCAAAAATGTCAGGCAGAATGTTCAACAACACCCTCGGATGGATTCATTTCTGGATGTCGTTTGTCTTTTTCAATCTGACTTTCTTCCCGATGCACAACCTGGGCCTCGCCGGAATGATGCGTCGTATTTCCGATCCAACTGTTTATGACTGCCTACGACAGGTTCAGCCGCTGAATGTGGTCTGCACCATTGGTGCGATGGGTCTAGGGCTTTCGACAATCCCTTTCCTCATCAATATGTTCTGGAGCATGTTCTACGGCCCTAAGGCACCTGCCAATCCTTGGAACTCCACCACGCTCGAATGGACTCTGGATTATCCTATCCAGCATGGCAACTTCCCCGTCACGCCAACCATCTATCACGGCCCTTACGAATACAGCGTCCCAGGACTAGAACGCGATTTTCTGCCTCAAAACGAAAAGGCACCAGCCCATATCACCCTTGAAGCTCACTGAGGAACCGTTGATTAGGTGAAGGAACAAACGATTCATCCCACTGCTCCCGAGCAATCCGTTGGCTTACTGCACCGGATTGCCCTTTTTGCGGCGTTTGCAACTTTCCTCCTCATCGTTGTCGGAGGCCTTGTTACTTCCAAAGGGGCCGGAATGTCGGTGCCCGACTGGCCTACAACCTACGGCTACAATATGTTTCTCTTCCCCTACTCGAAATGGGTAGGCGGAATTTTCTGGGAACATTCCCATCGTCTCATTGCTTCTGGACTTGGACTCATCACAATTGGCCTCGTCATTGTCACCTTTATCAAAGAGAAACGATCCTGGGTACGCTGGCTGGCTGTGGCGGCACTGATTGCGGTCATCATCCAGGGGGTGATCGGTGGAAAACGGGTCACACTCAGTTGGGATCAGCTCGGAATTTTTCACGCGTTGCTAGCGCAGAGTTTCTTTGGACTTCTCCTAGTAATCTCAGCGGTGACAGGGCGAGGCTTTCTCTCAAGTGCATGGTTCCAGGATAAGGCCGTGGCTTCCCTGCGTTGGCTGGTCGTTGCTGGATTGCTTCTGACTTACTTCCAACTCGGAGTCGCAGCCACGATCCGTCATCAGCATCTCCCGTTGGCAATTCGCGATTTCCCCGCAGCCTATGGACAAATTCTTCCTGACACTTCTCCAGAAGCGATGATGCGGATCAATGCCGAACGAGCTAAAGATCTGATCGCACCAGTGACTGTCAGCCAGATTGAGCTGCAACTAGCCCATCGTGCCGGTGCTGTGGTGCTCTTTCTGATTGTGCTGCTGGTGACAATTCGCACGATTCAAATCACCCCTCTCGGTCATTGGATGCGTTCCTGGAGTCTGATCTGGATGGGAGGGATTCTGCTCCAGATTCTCCTTGGTGGCATCACGATCTGGTCGAACAAAGCCGCCGATGTCGCTACGGCCCACATGGCCTTGGGGGCACTGCTGACCGGCTTTGTCCTTCTTCTCAGCTTCCGCCTTTTTTGTGCAGCCTCCTCTGCTACTTCCGCTCTCACCACGGAGGTGTCACCTCTGACACAACGCTCCTTCGCATGAATAGTGCTGACTCATTAGCCGTGAAGCAGAGCGGTATTATCTCTGACCTGAGCGAGCTTTCCAAAGCCCGTCTTTCGTTTCTTGTCCTGCTGACAACCCTTGTCGGCTTTCTGCTCGGATGGCAGGGATCGATGAATTACACAGTTCTCTTGGCCACGCTTCTTGGCACCGCCTTGAGTGCAGCGGGAGCCTCCGCGTTGAATCAATGGATTGAGCGTGATCTTGATGGGTTAATGAAACGAACCGCAGACCGTCCACTTCCTGCCGGACGGATGCATCCCTCCGACGCGCTACTCTTTGGGCTTCTCTGCTGCGGCAGTGGTGTTGCGCTGCTGGCCCTTCTGGTGAATCCCCTCACGGCCATTCTTTCCTTTCTCACGATTGTCATCTATGCAGGTCTCTACACGCCGATGAAACGCGTGAGCGAGCTGAATACGCTGCTCGGGGCGATTCCTGGAGCACTCCCTCCCCTTCTCGGTTGGACTGCAGCAACGGGAAGCATGGGGCTCGGAGGCTGGATTCTTTTCCTGATTCTCTGGTTCTGGCAGATGCCGCACTTTCTGGCAATCTCCTGGCTCTACAAGGATCAATATGCTGCTGCGGGATTCAAGATGCTCAGCACCCGCGATCCTGAAGGCTGGGCCACAGGATGGCAGGCCCTGATTTATTCTACAGCGTTACTAGCCATCTCGCTGCTACCGGGATTATTGAGGTTTGCCTCGCCCTATTATTTTTTTGTCTCCCTTGCCCTCGGTGCCGCCATGGTCTTTCTCTCTGCAGATTTTCTGAGAGTTCGCACGACAGGATCGGCTCGCCGTCTCTTTTTTGCCTCTATTATTTATCTACCGCTTCTACTGGGAGCCCTCATAGCTTTTTCTCGATGAGTGATCCAACCTCAGCATTAGCCAAACGCCGTCGTCTCCAGCTTGCGATTTTAGGAGGTCTCGTAACTTTTACGCTCGCTCTCTGCACGCTTGTCGTGGTTTTGATGTTACGCCGTGGCCCGGCTGTTGCTTACTAAATTTCAAACATGAACCCTACTGCCTACAATAATGCTTCACTCTTTCATGCACCTCCTGTGGTGAAGAAAGAGACCCCTGCGCCAGCGCATCCTCTGACACCTGCCGCTGTCTGCCGTTTTGGAACGATTGTCTTTCTCTGCTCCGAAGCCCTGCTCTTCAGTGGACTCATTTCGACCTATATTGTGGTTCGTCAGGCGGGAGGCTTCTGGAATTGGCCTCCGAATTTCGGTGATGGCATTGAGCTTCCTCATATGCCAAAGCTCCTCACTGGCATCAATACACTCATTCTCATCAGCTCCAGCTTTACCTATCATGCCGCTGAGGGTGCCGTGAAAAAGGGGAAATCTGGCGCGTTTTGGATACTACTTTCTGCAATGCTCGGAGCCACCTTTGTTGGCCTCCAGTGTGTCGAATGGACAAATCTCTATCACGAAGGACTCTGGTTCAATAAAGGTGGTGTCTATGGCTCCACCTTCTTTACTCTCACAGGATTTCACGGAGCCCATGTCTGTGTAGGAGTCCTGCTGATTCTCTGGTGCTTCTATCTTCAGGTCACTAAGGGAGCTTTCACGCCAAAGAGGCATGTCGCCTTAGAAAATGTCGGCCTCTACTGGCACTTTGTCGATGTGGTCTGGGTCTTCCTCTATGTGATCCTCTATTTGATCTGATTACCCGGATTTTCTGTGAGTCAACAACCCAAGCAACTTCCCCTGATGGTTTGGGCGGTGGTCTTTCTGGTAGCAGCGATCTTGATTGCAGGCTCGGCATCACTCTTTAGAAGTTCAGAGAGGAAATCCTCCGATGCGATGCCTTCCATCGGCAGCGTCCCCGATTTTCATTTTACTACCCAAGAGGGAAAGACTCTCTCCCGAGCCGATCTTCTCGGCAAGGTCTGGGTGGCAGATTTTATCTTCACTCGCTGCCCTGGCCCCTGCCCCATCATGTCGTCACGGATGGCTGAGGTTTGCCATGAGCTGACAAAGGCTAAGGATGTGCGGTTGGTCTCAGTCTCCATTGATCCTGAAAATGATACCCCAGCGGTGCTAACCGAATATGCCACCCGACTTCAGGCTGATCCCAAGCACTGGATTTTTCTCACAGGGCCGAAACAGGAAATTCGGGATTTCACCATGCATGGCATGAAGCAGGCTGTGGGAACCGATCCCTCTGGGGCATTGATTCACTCCACGCGATTCCTTCTCATCGATCGGAATGGCCAGATCCGTAAGACGCGTAATCTGGATGAAACGGAACTTGTCCAAAAGCTTTTGATGGACATTGGTGATCTTCTTCGGGAAACTCCCTCTATCAAGGCATCAACGACGAACCCATGAAACGGATCTTCTCATTCCTCTTTCTTGCCACTCTTTTGCTTGTGGCCGAGAGTGCTCATGCCTGTCCCGATTGCACCCTGATTAACTCGGGGGGCTCTGTGGAGACGCAAACTATCGCCGCCAAGCTGGCGTTTTCAGGCAGCACACTTCTGCTGCTGGGAGTTGTCTTTTCCGTCCTCGGATTCCTAATCTGGTCTATGGTCAAGACCTGCCGCGATCTGGCTCAGGAGCGTGCCCTTAACTCCCCCGCCGTCGGGGAGTCTTGATGAAGGCAGCTGATCTTCCGGCAGTCAATGCCACTCTCAATGGGATCAGTGCCTTGCTCATTTTGGCTGGTCTTGTGATGATTAGAAATGAGCATAAACGCGCCCATGCCCTCTGCATGATCGGAGCGATCATTACCTCCGCGCTCTTTCTCGGCTGCTATCTCACCTATCATTTTCTGAAGGCGGGTCATGTGACGCATTTCACCTACTCAGGGTGGCCCAAAGCTCTCTATTTTTTCATCCTTGGAACACACACACCTCTGGCCATCCTCGTGCTACCTCTAATCGCCATGACCGTGATACCCGCCATCCAACAGCGATTTGACGCGCACAAGCGCATGGCTCGTTGGACGCTTCCGGTGTGGCTCTATGTTTCCGTGACGGGCGTACTCGTCTATTTCATGCTCTATATATGGTTTCCATCCGCGAAGATCTGACTCACGAAAATCCTCCTCCCGCTGGCTCGGGAATCGAGCGAACAGGAATGCTGGATGCCTTTGCCCATGATACACGGGAGGATATTCTCGTGCTGGCAATGTTTGAAACCCGTCCTTGGGAATATGGAGAGCGACAGCTCTATCAGCTTCAGGAAAAGCTCAACGCCTATGTCTCCTTCATCCTGGATGGAGAGATGAAAGAGAGTTTTCCTCATCTTCTCGGCAAGCCCGTCCGCATCGAATTACGCACCGCTCATGAACCACCGCAACGCGCCATGGACTTTCTCGGACGAGCCCACGATCAACTGGCACTCCAGCAGATAGAACTCTCCGTTGTGCTTATTAGCGAGCAACAAGCGTGTTGCAGTGGGGAACAGCAAGCATATTCAAACGGAGCTCAACAAACAGGATGCTGCGGAGGCAATTCAGGCGGTGGATGTTGCAACGAACCTGAGAGCCTGTCTAAGGAACCGAGCATGAAAAATGCTCATCAAGAACCTCATGGTTCCTGCGGATGCCATACCTCGTGACACAATCTAGATTTTCCAAGAATCTCATTTCAATGCTATGATGGAACTCAGCACAACGACTCGGCCTCGCAATGTGGATTGGAAAAGGGCGGCGGCCATTCTCTATGGTGACTGGGGAACGAGCAAAGCCTATGTCATCGGTCTTGCCTTTGCGGTCGCTGGATACAGCTCACCCTGGCTCATCGGAGCCATGTGCCTCCTCACGGCCATCGTCGGTTACAACTACATCGTCATTTGCCGTCATTATCCCAACGGGGGCGGGGTCTATGCCAGCGTACGCCATCGTTCCGAGGTCATCTCGATCGTCGGAGCATTCCTTCTCATTGCTGATTACATCGTCACAGCGGCGGTCAGTGCCCTCTCGGCCTTTCTCTATCTCGGAGTTCCCCATCCCGAGTATTTTGCCTGTGGCTCGATCCTGATCATTGGTGCCTTGAATTTCTTCGGGCCGAAACATACGGGAGGTCTTGCTGTCCTTGTCTCGATTCCTACTGCCATCGTTGTCGTTCTACTGGGTATCTTCGCCCTTCCTCATCTTGGCCAGGCCGTGGCCCATACTCAGCCTCTGGATGGCGGTTTTTTTCATAACTGGAACGCCTTTGTCGGTATCGTCCTCGCGCTCTCAGGAGTTGAGGCCATTGCCAATGCCACCGGCGTGATGAAACTCAATCCAGGGAGTACTCAGGAAAAGCCGAATGTTTCTCAAACAGCGACGAAGGCACTGCTCGTTGTGATGCTCGAAGTCTGCCTCTTCACCGCGTTGCTGGGGCTGGCGATGGGGGCACTTCCAGGAATGGTCGCCTCACACGGGGATGTGAATGCCCCCGGTGCCGAGGGAGTACGGGACTACATGCTCCGGTATATGGGACAAGTTTTTGTCAGCAATGCCTTCGGCCCCTTTGCCGGCCAGATCATGGGTTGGGCTGTCAGCATCGTCTTTGGAGTTCTCCTGCTTTCTGCCGTCAATACTGCTTTAATGGCTCTGAGCTCGATCTCCTTCCTCATGGCTCGAGATCAGGAATTACCCCCGATCTTTGCCAAGCTCAATGCCTTTGGTGTTCCCAATGCAGGACTCATCTTTGCTATGATCATTCCCGCTGGTCTTGTCATGGCGGTCAGCGATATGTCGGGCCTAGCCGATCTCTATGCCGTCGGTGTGGTCGGTGCCATTGCCACGAATCTTTGCGCCACATCGACGGATAGAAAGCTTCTCCTGAAAATCCACGAAAGATCGATCATGTTCGTGACCGGTATTATCATGGTGGCGATTGAGATCTCTCTTTTCATCGACAAGCCGAATGCCTTGCGTTTTGCAATCAGCATCCTTGTAATTGGCCTCATCCTGCGAGGACTGGCCAAAGAATCGGCTGAACGCAAGAGTGCTGCCGCTGCCTTGGCAGCTGAGGGAGCCGAACTGTCGCAATCAGGAGTTCTGACTTCTGTGGGAAGTGGGACCGCCGCACCACCGACTCCTTCCACCACTCCACGACGCTATACCGGCCCCATGCTTACCGCAGTCCGTGGCCCAGGTCGCACGCTTGACTTTGCCGTCAGTGAATCACTTGATAATGGTCAGCCTCTCTATGTGCTCTTTGTCCGAGAACAACAGGTCATCGCGCCCGGAGATCGTCGCAGGAAATGGACAGACGATGAGGAAGCCTGCGCTGTCTTTGAACCGCTACGCGACAAAGGTCTTGGTGAGACCATCATCCCCTGCTACGCGGTCAGCGATGCTCCCGCTCACACGATTGCCGATCTGGCCTCCACCATTGGTGCCGAGCGAGTCCTCCTCGGTGCCCCACAACGCGGCTCCTTCATCCATATCCTGCGTGGAAATATCGTACGAGAAGTGGCCAAGCTCCTTCCCGACGACATCCACCTTCTTGTGACGGTATGAGTCAGGCTACATCCGCTCAGGGACGCTAATTCCGAGAAGCTCCAATCCCTTCTTCAACACTTTTGCCGTGACCTCGGCGAGAGCCAATCTTGAGGCGCGTATCTCGCCCTCTGATTTGAGCACAGGGCAAGCTTCGTAAAAATGGTGAAAGCAGTTGGCCAGCTCGTAGAGATAGAGGCAAAGAAAATTGGGGCGTTGATCCTCAAGCACGGCATGGAGGACTTGGCTAAACTGTAGGATCTGAAGGGCAAGGGCGCGTTCAGCAGGATCGTTGATAGAGATTGAATTCTGCTCCTGCGAATCGAGGGAAATTTTAAGTTCCACAGCCTTGCGAAAAATCGAGCGGATACGGACATAAGCATTCTGGAGATAGGGAGCCGTATTTCCCTGAAAAGAGAGCATCTTGTCCCAGGAGAAAACATAATCGCTCATCCGATGCTGCATCAGGTCGGCATATTTGACAGCTCCAAGTCCTATCACACGGGCGACTTCCTGTTGCTCATCAAGGGGCATCTCAGGGCTCTTTTCGACAACCACTGCAAGGGCGCGATCCACCGCTTCCTGAAGAAGTTCTCCAAGTTCGATATTTTCCCCAGAGCGGGTTTTCATCATCTTTCGATCTTCGCCAAGGATACTCCCAAAAGCGACATGACGGAGATCGGTGGCGATTCCAAGTCTCCGGGCAGCCGCAAAGACCTGGTCAAAATGCAACTGCTGCGGTGCTCCCGTGACATACCAGACGGCATCAGGTTTCCACCGCGTCTCACGATATTCCAAAGTTGCAAGATCTGTGGTCGCATAGAGATAACCTCCATCGCTCTTACGAATCAGGCATGGCTTATCCTCCAGTACTGGGATGTCGCGAAAGAAAATACAGACTGCACCTTCACTGACTTCAGCTATTCCCGAATCAAGCAATTTCTGCACAAGCGGCCCGAGAGCCTCGTTGTAAAAACTCTCCCCCAACCGCTCATCAAAAACAATATCGAGCAGTGCATAATGGCGTTCAAACTCCTTCCAGGAGAGAGCCACCGCCTGTTGCCAGATGGCAAGATTTTCTGTATCCCCCTGCTGGAGTTTGACCAACTCACCCCGCACGGTTTCCTTCAAAGCCTGATCGTTTTCCTCCTGAGCGTTGACCTCACGATAGAGGCGAACAAGTTCCGCAATCGGAGCGTCGGCCAGAGCCGCTTGATTTAGAAAATGTTTCCATCCATAGATCACCTTTCCAAACTGTGTTCCCCAATCGCCGATATGATTGTCCGTAATGACACGGTGTCCGAGATAGCGGGCAATGCGCGCCAGAGAGTCGCCCAAGATCGTACTGCGAATATGGCCGACATGCATTGGCTTGGCCACATTGGGTGAGCTAAAATCAATCAGGATGGTTTTCGGCACAGTGAGCTCCTCAACCCCCAAGCGACGATCAAGTCTGATTGCGTCAATGGCTTTGGCAAGAGTGTCGCTCAGAATCTTAAAATTGATGAATCCAGCTCCTGCCATCTCTGGTTTCTCACAAATGTCATCTACTTGAAGATGGCTTAGAATCAGCGTCGCGACCTCACGGGGATTTTTCCTGAGTGTTTTCGCGGCAACCATTGCAGCATTGCTCTGGAAATCACCAAAGCGACTGTCAGCGGCAGGAGTGACATGGGCCAATGCAGGATCAATACCACTTTCAGTCAGAGCATTAGCAAGACGAGATTGAAGAAGTAATTGAAGAGGCATGGTATAATCAGGCTTTTAGGCTGTTGGACTGTTAGGAAAAACTGATAGAATTCAGAGTTTCTCTCTCAGCTAACAGTCTAAATCGCTAAAGACCTATTACAGGCATCACCTGCAATTACGAGGCTTTGCGCTCAAATACTTGGAGGATCGCCGCTGCATCGGGAGCATCTGCTAATTCTGCGCGTACAGCAGGATCATTGAGGAACTTGGCAATCGCGGCCAAAGTACGGAGATGTGTCTGGAATTGATCCTTGGGAACAAGGAAGAGAACGATAAAATGAACCGGCTTCCCATCCAAGGATTCAAAATCAATTCCACCCTTAGAACGGCCAAAGCAAGCTGTCACCTCGGTCACAGAACCGCAACTTGCATGAGGAATGGCAATACCGAATCCAATCCCCGTACTCATCGTCTCTTCGCGATGCCGCAACGCAGCGATGGCATCCTCACGGCAGGAAGTTGAAAGATGTCCCTCCTCAACGAGGCAGGAAACAAGTTCCCCAAGTGCCTGCCACCTATCTGTGGCAGACATTTCCGGGATAATCTGATCCTCGGAGAGCAGGCTCGCGAGAGTCATGGTGTTTTCTTTAGGAATTGGAGAAGTTTAGACAGCTTCTTCCGCTTCGGCAACAGGGGTTGATCCTAGCTCTTCGCCAACCATATAGCGGACGAAACGACGAATGATGATATTTTCGCCAAGCTCTGAAATTTTAGAGGCAATAAGATCTTTGATCGTGATGTCTGGATTCTTGATACAGGCTTGCTCCAGAAGACAGATCGTGCTGTAGAACTTATCGAGCTTGCCATCGACGATCTTCTCAACAATAGCCTCAGGTTTGCCCTGAACCTGTGCCTTATAAATTTCGCGTTCAGCGGCAACCAAAGTAGCATCGACTTCGTCACGGGAAACAACGAGAGGATGAGCTGCTGCAATTTGGAGGGTGATATCCTTGACGAGATCGCGGAAAATTTCGTTTTTCGCAACGAAATCGGTCTCGCAATTGATCTCAACGAGCACTCCCACTTTACCTTGAAGGTGTATGTAGGAAGCCACGATCCCTTCTTTGGCTTCGCGGGATGCTTTTTTACCTGCACTGGCAATTCCCTTTTGACGGAGGAGTGCCTCTGCTTTTTCGATGTCGCCGCCTGCTTCTGTAAGAGCACGCTTACAGTCCATCATCCCTGCATTGGTCTTTTCACGCAGAGTCTTAACGAGCATTGGATTGATATCGGACATGGTTTGTGATCCTTAGTCTTAAAAAGATTTGTTTCTGTTATTCGGCGACACCACTATTCGGCAACGCCAGCAAGCACTTCTGTATCAGGAGTCGGTGCGGCTGCACCAGCACGATTACCACCCTGAAGTCCCTTCGACTTAGTGATCGAATCAACCAGCTTCTGGAGAATAATACGGATGGCGCGAATAGCATCATCATTTCCTGCAATCGGATAGTTGATCTCCTCAGGATTGCTGTTGGAATCGACAACGGCTACGATGGGAATTCCGAGGCGTAGGGATTCAGCAACGGCGATGGCCTCTTTGACGGTATCGATAATCACGATCACATCGGGAAGTTTTTCCATTTCGAGCACACCTTCCAGATTCTGACGAATACGATTGGCCTCGCGGCGGAGCGCAGAAGCCTCAGCCTTATTGATCTTATTGAAGCCAGCACTCTTCTCAAGGGCTTCAAAGTCCTTGAGCTTGGAGATGCTCTTGCGGATCGTCACAAAGTTTGTGAGAGTGCCGCCAAGCCAACGCTGGTTGACATAGTATTGACCGCTTGCCTGAGCTGCTTCCTTGACAGCTTCCTGGGCCTGCTTCTTGCAGCCGACAAAGAGAATCTTTCCTCCCTGGCGGGTAACGCCAGCGAGAAAATCTCCTGCCTTGATGAGCTGATCGACCGTCTTGGAAAGATCGATGATGTGGATGGAGTTTTTCTCCTCAAGGATGAAGTCCCTCATGCGGGGGTTCCATCTCTTAGTCTGGTGTCCATAATGGACACCGGCTTCGAGGAGTTCGGTCATGGTTTCTACGGACATAAGAAGGATAATTTTACGGGCTAGGAGTTTTTAGAAATAGGAGTGGTTTCGAACGACTTAGAATGCGGCTTCTTCATTTGAGGTGATTGAATCATCAAGAAGATCAGTCTCTCCAAGATGAACCAGCTCAAAATTGCGGTTGGTTTTGAAACCGGTTCCTGCAGGGATGAGATGACCCATGATGACATTTTCCTTGAAGCCACGCAATCTATCGGATTTGCCAAGTGTGGCAGCCTCGGTCAGAACGCGTGTGGTATCTTGGAATGATGCGGCAGAAATGAAGCTGTCTGTTTCCAGCGATGCCTTGGTGATACCGAGAAGCACGGGGGCTGCCTCGGCAGGTTTACCACCCTTGGCACTGACTCGGGCATTTTCACCCTCGAATTCAAGACGGTCGATCTGATCACCCCAGAGCAGGGTCGTATCACCTGGATCGGTGATCTTAACCTTCCTGAGCATCTGACGAACGATAATTTCGATGTGCTTATCATTGATCTCCACACCCTGAAGACGATAGACCTCCTGAACCTCGTTGAGGAGATGTTCTTGAAGCTCTTGAGGGCCACAAACTTCCAGAATCTCATGAGGAACGACAGGGCCGTCCGTGAGCTGCTGCCCTTTCTTCACAAAATCACCTTTGAAAGAGATGATATGCTTGGAAAGCGGAATGAGGTGTTCCTCTTCGGTTCCGGTCTGAGAATCGCGAACAATGAGCTTACGCTTGCCTCGTACGGTGCCGCCAATATCAACGATACCGTCGATACGAGCGATTTCGCATGCATCCTTCGGACGGCGAGCTTCGAAGAGCTCTGCCACACGAGGAAGACCGCCGGTGATGTCCTTTGTCTTGGCAATCTTTCGAGGAGTCTTGGCAAGTCGCTGACCAGCCTGAACTTTCTCCCCTTCCTTGACATCAAGATGGGCACCGGCAGGAATTGAGTAGCTGGCAAGGATCTCCTTCTTGTCATTGATGATGACAATCTGAGGATGGAGATCATCTTTATGCTCGATGAGCACAGTACCCATGACTCCGGTTTCATCATCCACTTCCTTGCGGATCGTGACACCGTTAATCATGTCGCGGAATTCGATTTTACCGGTCTTTTCTGTGATGATCGGCACATTGTACGGATCCCACTGCACGAAGGTTTCACCCTTCTTAACCATGCCACCATCGGCGATAGAAATCACCGAACCGATGACCACAGGATAGCTTTCGAGTTCACGGCCATCTTTGCCATGAATACCGACCGTTCCATTCTTGGATAGAACGATAAAGGTGCCATCGAGAGCCTGCACGGCACGGAGATCGTTGAAGCGGAGTGCTCCATCGTTCTTAGCCTTGATAATAGGTTGCTTGAAGGTCTGGCTGGCGGTTCCACCGACATGGAAGGTACGCATGGTGAGCTGTGTTCCAGGTTCACCGATGGACTGGGCAGCAATGATACCGACGGCTTCGCCGAGACCGATCATGAGACCGTTGGCAAGATTGCGACCATAGCACTTGGCACAAACCCCACGCGTATTCTCACAGGTAAGAACGGAGCGAATCTTGATCTGTTCGTGGCCAACCTTATCGAGGGCAGCAGCAGTTTCTTCGTCAATAAGATGACTCGACTTGATAATAGGCGTATTACTGACCGGATCTTTCACGGTCTCACAACTTACGCGTCCGATGATACGGGTCGCCAAGCTAACAACTTCTTCGTCACCCTCATAGATTGGACGGACGACGATGCCGTTGACTGTGCCGCAATCCTCACTGGTGATAATCACATCTTGAGCCGCATCAACAAGCTTACGGGTCAGATAGCCGGAATCAGCCGTCTTGAGGGCCGTATCGGCAAGTCCCTTACGAGCACCATGCGTTGAGATGAAGTATTCCAGAACGGAGAGACCTTCGCGGAAGTTGGAAAGAATCGGGCGTTCGATGATCTCACCGGAAGGCTTAGCCATCAGACCGCGCATTCCTGCAAGCTGCTTGACCTGGGTACGATTGCCTCGTGCTCCAGAATCAACCATCATAAAGACGGGGTTCGCCTGCGCCTGTCCATTGTTATGTTCCAGGGTGCGGAAAAGAGCGTTGGCAATCTCTTCGCCCGTGTGAGTCCAGATATCCTGTACCTTATTCTTACGCTCACCATCGGTGATAATGCCTCGGCGATACTGCTTTTGCACTTCAGCAATCTGCTTCTGAGCACTCTCAATCAAGGTAGCCTTCTCCTTGGGAATGATCATGTCATTGATACCAATGGAGGCACCGGCGCGGGTAGCTTCACGGAATCCAAGCTCCTTGAGCTTGTCCAGAGTTTCAACCGTGCGGGCCTGGCCGACAGCCTTGTAACAACGCCAGATGATATCCGAGAGCTGCTTCTTACCAGCAACTTTATTGTAGAAGCCGAGTTCGGAAGGCCAAATCTGATTGAAAAGCACGCGCCCGACCGTGGTTTCGATCACGGAAAGCTCACTGTTGCCATAGACCGTAGCGACACCTCGATCAGGATTTTTGATTCGGATGCGGGTATGGATCTTCACACTCATTTCGGAAAGCGCGAGTTCGACTTCGCTAGGCTCACCAAAGAGCGGCATACGAACTTCGGCTGGTGGCTTTCCATCCTTGGAAAGAACAACTCGTGGATTCTGCGTGAGATAGTAACAACCGAGAGGAATATCCTGCGAAGGGTTCGTGATCGGTTTCCCGCTGGATGGCGAGAAGATGTTGTTCGGAGCCAGCATCAAGGTGCGAGCCTCCATCTGCGCCTCGACAGAAAGCGGAACATGGACAGCCATCTGATCGCCGTCAAAGTCAGCATTATATGCTGTGCAGACAAGCGGATGGACGCGGATAGCCTCACCTTCAATCAAGATTGGCTCGAAGGCCTGGATCGAGAGACGGTGAAGCGTCGGCGCGCGGTTCAGCAGAACGGCGTGACCTTTCGTCACTTCTTCCAGAATGTCCCAGACTTCAGGGGTCTGTCGTTCAATGAGTTTCTTGGCACTACGAACTGTGTGAACATAGCCGAGCTCCTTGAGACGGCGGATGATGAAAGGCTCGAAAAGGACAAGAGCCATCTTCTTGGGAAGACCGCACTGATTGAGCTTGAGCTCAGGTCCGATGACGATGACAGAACGGCCCGAGTAATCGACGCGCTTACCGAGAAGATTTTGACGGAAGCGACCTCCCTTACCCTTGAGCATATCGCTCAGGGACTTGAGAGGACGGTTGGCGGCACCCGTGACAGCACGGCCATGGCGGCCATTATCATAAAGCGCATCGACAGCCTCCTGGAGCATTCGTTTTTCATTACGAATGATGACCTCTGGCGTTTTGAGCTGGAGAAGCGTGCGAAGGCGATTGTTACGATTGATAACGCGACGGTAGAGATCGTTCAGATCAGAGGTCGCAAAGCGTCCACCCTCAAGCGGCACCAAGGGGCGCAGATCGGGAGGGATCACAGGAAGAACACTCATAATCATCCACTCGGGACGAGTTTTTGAAGTGAGGAATCCCTGAACGAGCTTGAGGCGTTTCGCAAGTTTTTTTCGGATCTGCTTGCTCTTTGTCTGGGTCATCTGCTTTTCGATAACGACCTGTTCCTCAACAAGGTCAATATTCTCAAGCAATTTCTTGATGGCTTCTGCACCCATTCCGGCAGTGAAGTCCTCACCATACTGGTCTTCAGCCTCACGATATTCAGTCTCAGTCAGGAGCTGACCTTTCTCGAAAGGAGTCTTGCCTGGATCAATGACGATGTAATCCTCGTAGTAAATCACGCGCTCCAGCTGACGTCCTGTCAGATCCAGCATGAGGCCGATACGCGAAGGCATGCACTTGTAGAACCAGATGTGGGAAACAGGGACGGCCAAATCAACATGGCCCATGCGCTCACGACGCACACGACTCAGCGTAACTTCGACACCGCAACGATCACAGACAACATCCTTGTGTTTGATACGCTTGTACTTTCCGCAGGAGCATTCCCAATCCCGTGTGGGACCGAAAATTCGTTCGCAAAAAAGACCACCTTTTTCAGGCTTAAAGGTGCGGTAGTTGATCGTCTCGGGATTTTTAACCTCTCCCTTGCTCCAGCTTCGGATCGTCTCCGGGGCTGCAACGGTAATTCCGACCTCATCAAAGGCTGCCTTTTTGGGGTCGGCCTGAAGGTCAATGGGTGCAAGTGCTGTGTCGGTCATGGCTATAATACTGCTTGGTGCTCAGGGTTGCGGGCTCGTGGTTCTTAACTTTTCGGCTCGTAACTTTTCGGCTTGAGGACGGTGGCTTCTTTCTAAAGGTGTTGGTGTGATGAGAATGCTAGGCGGCTGTATCTCCAAGGGCTAGGGAATCGACAATCTCTTTCTGTCGCCCCGTACGGACATCGAGTCCGAGTCCTTGCATCTCCTTAATAAGAACATTGAAGGACTCGGGAATACCGGCCTCCAGGGAATTATCTCCCTTCACAATGCTCTCGTAGATTCGCGTGCGACCCTGAACATCGTCAGACTTGACGGTGAGCAGCTCTTGTAGCGTGTAGGCAGCACCATAGGCTTCGAGTGCCCAGACCTCCATCTCTCCGAAGCGTTGTCCACCATACTGGGCCTTTCCACCAAGCGGTTGCTGGGTGACAAGCGAGTAAGGGCCAACAGCACGGGCATGGATCTTGTCAGCGACAAGGTGTCCGAGCTTGAGCATATAGATGACACCGACCACAACTTGCTGGTCAAAGGCCTCACCCGTGCGACCATCAAAGAGGGTTGATTTACCATTTTCCTGAATCCAGGAGAACCCTTCCTTCTGGCCCGCTTCCACGAGATACTCGCGGATACGGCTTTCAGGAATACCATCGAAGACGGGGGTAGCCACCTTGAATCCGAGTGCGCGAGCTGCAACACCTAGATGGGTCTCGAGAACCTGCCCCACATTCATACGGCTTGGAACGCCGAGAGGGTTGAGCACGATATCGACGGGAGTACCATCGGAAAGGAACGGCATATCCTCTTCAGGAACGATTTTGGCAACAACGCCCTTGTTTCCGTGACGACCTGCCATCTTGTCACCAACCGAGAGCTTGCGCTTACTGGCGATAAAGACTTTGACCTGCTTGATAATACCAGGATCGACATCGTCACCACTCTCGACACGACCCAGATTTTCATCCTTTTCGTTCTCAAGATCGGCAAAACGATGTTCAAATTGGCCAATGATCTCGCGGATTTTGTTGCGGATCGGGCTTGGATCAATTTCGACCACATTATAGACACCAGCCAGCTTGCGCAGGAGCATCTTGGTAATCTTGCGATTGGCAGGAATAATGATCTCACCAGTCTCACCATTGACGACATCGAGAGGAATTTTTTCGCCCAGCAGCACATTGGCCAAGGCCTCCGTGAGTTGCTCAAAGAGTTCTTCTTTACGCTTCTTGTGATCTTCTTGGATCATCTTCTGCTGACGCTTGGACTCAGATGGCGTCATCTTTGTCTTGGCTGCCTTCTCCTTGGAAGAAACGCGAACATCCATGACGATACCATAGGTGCCGGATGGAACCGTGAGCGAAGTATCCTTCACATCGGCAGCTTTCTCACCAAAGATAGCGCGTAGAAGTCGCTCTTCAGGAGCCAGTTCGGTCTCACTCTTCGGCGTAATTTTGCCAACAAGAATATCGCCAGGCTTCACCTCAGCACCGATGCGAATGACGCCGTCGGGACCAAGATTTTGAAGAGCCTCTTCGCTGACATTAGGAATATCACGGGTGATTTCCTCAGGGCCAAGCTTCGTATCACGAGCACCGATTTCAAACTCATCAATATGGATCGAAGTATAGATGTCCTCTTTGACCACGCGCTCGGAGATCATGATCGCATCTTCGAAGTTGTAGCCGTTCCAAGGCATGAAGGCGACCAGCACATTGCGACCGAGAGCAAGCTCTCCATTCTGTGTGTTGGGCCCATCTGCAAGGACATCACCAATCTTGACCGTCTGGCCTTTTTTAATGATCGGCTTCTGATTGATGCAGGTGCTGCTGTTGGAGCGCATGAACTTGCGAAGGTCATAGACAAAGACCCCATTCTCATGGTCATCCTTGATTTTTTTCTTCCCTTCGGGAAGTTCACCATCCTTGGTGACAATGATACGGAGCGAATCGACAGAGGCAACTTTGCCATTTGATTCAGAAACGATCACTGCACGGGAATCACGGGCAACGCGACCTTCCATTCCGGTGCCGACAATGGGCGATTCGGAAATCAGAAGAGGCACCCCTTGGCGTTGCATGTTCGAGCCCATGAGTGCACGGTTAGCATCATCATGCTCCAGGAAGGGAATCAACCCTGCTGCCACAGAGACAAGCTGCTTCGGAGAAACATCCATGTACTGAATCTTCTCTGGCTCAATTTCAACGAACTCTCCGCGATAACGGGAAGAGACCGTCTCGCCTAGGAATTTGCCACTGCTGTCAACGGTGGAATTCGCCTGGGCGATATAGAAATTTTCGTCACGATCACCAGTAAGGTACTCGATTTCATCAGTCACCTTGCCATTGATGATCTTGCGATAAGGAGTCTCAATGAAACCAAAATCATTGATACGGGCATAAGTGCTCAGAGAGCTGATCAGACCGATGTTTGGCCCTTCGGGGGTCTCAATCGGACAGATACGACCATAGTGAGAAGGATGCACATCGCGCACTTCGAACCCTGCGCGCTCACGGGAGAGACCTCCAGGTCCGAGAGCCGAGAGACGGCGTTTGTGCGTCAACTCGGAAAGCGGATTGGTCTGATCCATGAACTGTGAGAGCTGGGATCGACCAAAGAAATCACGCACTACAGCACTTAACGACTTGGGGTTGATGAGCTTCTGCGGTGTGATATGATCGATGGAAGGATCGTAGAGGGCCATACGCTCGCGAACAAGTCGCTCCGTACGGGAGAGGCCAACGCGGCACTGATTGGCCAAAAGTTCGCCTACTGTGCGGACGCGACGGCTACCAAGATGATCAATATCATCGGTCATGCCATCACCACGGCGCAGCTTGAGAAGATAGCGCATCGACTCCACAATATCTTCCTTACGGAGAATACGGTCATCAATGGTAGGGTCGAGGCCCAGCTTTTGCTGGATTTTATGACGACCAACGCGCCCGAGATCGTAGCGTTTGGAGTCAAAGAAGAGTCTCTTAAGCATTCCACGAGCATTCTGAACGGTTGGAGGATCGCCAGGGCGAAGCTTGCGATAAATGTCCTTGAGAGCCTCCTCTTCATTGTGGGCAGGATCGCGCTTGAGGGACTTCACAATGGTGTCATCTTCCTTGGTGTCAATAACCTTGACATTGGTGTGACCTGCAGCAACCAAGTCACGCACCACAGCTGGTGTCAGCGGCTCATAGGCACGAGCGATGATAGCATCTCCTTCGCGAATGTCTTGCAGTAGCACCTTGGTGCTGATCTCTTCCTCATTGAGCTTATCAGAAAGCTTCAGCGGCTCGATGTCATAAAAGAGTGCGGCAATTTCTTGATCGGTCGGATATCCAAGGGCACGCAGGAAGGTGGTTGCAAGGAACTTACGACGGCGTTTGCGGCGGTCGAGATAGACATAGAGAAGATCGTTCGTATCGAACTGAACTTCCGTCCAAGAGCCTCGATCAGGAATGATACGGAAGCCGAAGAGCAGCTTTCCATTGAGATGAATATCACTCTCGAAGCAGATACCAGGTGAGCGGTGGAGCTGGCTAACCACAACGCGTTCGGCACCATTAACAACAAAAGTCCCCTGCTTTGTCATGAGCGGAATTTCGCCCATATAGACTTTCTCTTCCTTGGTCGATTTCTCATCCTTGTAGCGGAAAGTCACATAGAGAGGAGCACTGTAAGTCTGTCCATCAACCTGACATTCCACCGGATTGATCTTCGGCTCTTCGAGATGATAGCTGACAAAATCGAGGCTGGATTTTTCTTCAAATCCAAAGATGGGGAAAAATTCACGGAAGACAGCCTGCAATCCTACATTCTTGCGTTTGGAAGGTTCAACGCCTGTTTGGAAAAATTCCTCGTAGGATTTGATCTGCAATTCAATGAGATTCGGTGGCTGGATGGCCTCGTACAGTTTGCCGAAGGAGATACGATCAGACATGGTGCAGTATCGGTAGTGTCGCGTGGTTGTCGCTTGGGATCGCCGTAATGGCGGCCTCAGTCTCTATGGCTTGAGCCAAAAAGATGAGAGCTGGTTGGGAGCTCCGGGGAGAGCAGGAAATTCGATGGGGAAATATTTGATTCTGAAAAACTCGATGAGAGAGATGTCTTACTGAAAAATTGCTGGCAGCGAAAAGAGCCGCCGAGCGCATGATTTACGCAGGCGGCTACGGTCGTAGAATAGGTATGAATCTTGTGACCGGGGTGCAGGGTTCGTGACAGGTGGAATTTTTCATTTTTACACGGAACCAGTCATCGAGTCAATGGAGTTTTTTTCCATTTTCCCGATGACTGGATCATTCGTGAATAATTACTTGATCTCGACCTTGGCTCCAGCGGCCTCAATCTTTGTCTTGATCGCGTCAGCCTCTTCCTTGGTCGCACCTTCCTTGATGGCCTTAGGAGCACTCTCAACGAGAGCTTTAGCCTCAGCAAGACCGAGTCCTGGGACTGCGGCGCGGACTTCCTTAATGACACCAATCTTATTGGCACCAACTTCCTTCAGGATGATGTCGAAGGTGGTCTTCTCCTCAACTGGTGCAGCAGCGGCACCACCGGCAGGAGCAGCGGCTACAGCTACAGGAGCAGCAGCACTGACGCCCCACTTTTCTTCAAGGGATTTTACGAGGTCGGCAATCTGAAGAACGGTCAGGTTGCTGAGTTGATCTACGAGTGTGTTTGTGTCTGACATGGTGTTGGTATGGAGTTTGGTGATGTCGCGTCCCGAAGCCTCAGGACATTTGAGACCGGCAGCCGCCGGACCGACTTGTCACCGTGTTATGTTTCCTTCACCCGTCGTGGCTTCGTACGCCGGGAGAAATTTTTTGTTATTAAAAAAGTGGGTGGGTTGCGAAAGAGTCGCTGGTTATTCTGCGGCAGGAGCTACCTCTTCTGAGGAACCTGTATCCTTGACCGCGGATGCGTCTGCATCCTTGATCTTCGCCTGAAGGAGACGAGCCAAGCTTGCGCCAGGTTCGTTGAGAGTGCGAACAAGAGCCGATGCTGGTTGCTGAAGCAGACCGAGGAGCTGGGCCTGAAGGATCTCCTTGGAGGGAAGATCGGCAAGCGCAATGACCTCATCAGTTCCAAGGACAGCATTGTCCAAGATAGCGACACGGATCGTAGGCTTCTTGAACTCAGCAGCAAATGTCTTGAGAATCTTTGCCGAAGCACAGATATCCTTTTCACCAACAACAAAGGCGGTCTGTCCTTTCAGATGAGCATCAAGCTCAGGAAGTCCGGCATCCTTAATAGAGCGACGCAGGAAGGTGTTTTTGATGACCGTTATCGAGGCTCCAGCACCGCCGAGACGGGTACGGAGTTCGGCGAAGTGGTCAACATTCATGCCGCCGTATTCAACGACGATCAGGAAGGGCGAGTTGTTAAGAAGAATCTTGACATCCTCAACGATAGTGGGTTTCTCAGGGCGCATGGTAGTAGTCTGGTTCCTTGGCTCTTATTCCGTTAGTTCTTAAGGAATGGGGCGGCATCAATCTGAATGCCTGGCAGCATGGTTGCAGCCAAAGTGACAGCCTCAACAAAGGCCCCCTTTGCAGTTGCTGGACGAGCCTTGATGACGGCATCAATGACAGCTTTGCCATTGTCAAAGAGTTGTTCTGGCGTGAAGGAGAATTTGCCGACAGGAACGGATATATTTGCATTCTTATCGAGCTTGAACTCTACACGCCCAGCCTTCACTTCGCGGACAGCCTTGGCTGTATCGTCGCTGACTGTGCCAGTCTTAGGATTAGGCATCAAACCGCGAGGGCCGAGAACCTTACCGAGCTTACGAACTTCGACCATGGCGGCGGGAGTGGCGATAGCGACATCGAAGTCAGAAAATCCACCCTGCACTTTCTTGAGCAAATCCTCGTAGCCGACAAACTCAGCTCCCGCTTCCTGAGCGGCAGAGGCTGCGGCACCGGTTGCAAAAACGAGCACTCGGACATTCTTACCACTTCCATGAGGAAGAGGGCAGGTGCCACGAACCATCTGGTCACTCTGCTTGGGATCAACCCCCATACGCATCGAGACGGTCACAGTCTGATCGAACTTGGTGGGAGGCATCTTCTTGAGGAGCGCGAGAGCATCACTCAGAGGATATTTGCGGCCCTGCTCCACGAGTTCGTGGGCGGCGCGATAGCGTTTGCTGCGTTTGTTTTGCATTATTTTTTGCAGTTCAAGCGATCCTAGGATCTCCTGCGGTTTAGTTTGTTAAAATAAATTATCCTTCAATCTCGATACCCATCTGGCGCGCTGTACCACAGAGAGTGCGGAACGCAGCCTCTTCGTCACGAGCGTTCATATCCTTCATCTTGATCTTCACAAGATCCATGACCTGTTTTTTACTCAGTTTGGCAACCTTCACTTTGTTCGGTTCCTTGGAGCCCGAAGCGATTCCGGCAGCCTTCTTGAGCAAAACTCCAGCCGGTGGGGACTTAGTAACGAAAGTGAAGCTCTTGTCTTTGTAGACCGTGATGACAACGGGGAGAATATCTCCAGCCTGCTTCTGCGTGGCGGCGTTGAACTCCTTGCAGAAGGCCATGATATTGACACCCTGCTGACCGAGAGCTGGGCCAACCGGAGGTGCGGGATTTGCCTGTCCTGCCGGGATCTGAAGTTTGATCTGTCCTGTGATTTCTTTGGCCATGGGTCGTTGGAAAATTTACTGCTGATGCGTGAGCACTATGCGCTACAAGTCGAGGATTCTTTGAATCGTGTGTGTTTTGAGTCGTGGATTCTTTTTATCTTGCGGAAAAGCTGTTGACACCACTTCCGGCGAAAAAGGGTGGTAATAAAAGCGGATCATCGGCTCACAGGCAAGAGTTTTTTTATTTTTTTTCTAAAACAAGAGAGTCTTCAAGACTGGCACTATATCGGGTTGAATGCCTCCACGAAATCTCTAAAACTTATTCATGCGTCCGATGGAGCCTCATCTACACAATCCCACGAGTCCTTCCAATTTTACGGGATCCATCCTTGTTGCCGTGCCGACGCTGATCGATCCTCACTTCCGTCGATCAATCCTTTTTATCACACGGCATGAGAAGGAAGAGGGAGCTTTCGGCGTGATCCTGAATCGCCCCTGTGGCCAGACCCTCGGCGAATGCTCCGATCCCCCCGAACAGCTCAGAGATGTTCCCGTCTTTGAAGGAGGTCCTGTCGAGCGCGAACAGCTCCTTCTTGCCCGCATTCAACTCATGGAGAAAGAAGAGGAGGAAGGGGATGATCGAGCGCGCTTCGAATCCTTGGATCGCGATGAGGCCGAGCTCTTCGAAGCGCAGCTTGAGGGAAATGATTGCCCTCCTACCGGATTCCGCGCCTTTGCTGGCTACGCAGGATGGACGAGCGGTCAACTCGAACGAGAGATCGAAGAAAAATCATGGCTCATTCTTCCTCCGACTAAGCCACTCCTTCTGCCCGTAGAGACTCTGGAAGAGGGCATCGCCCGCTGGCGTGGTATCATGAAAGAACTCGGCTCCTGGTATCGCCTCTTAGCCGAAGCTCCAGATGATCTCTCGTTGAATTGAACACAAATTCCTTCCCTCTTTCCCTCTCCCACATTCTCTCGTGACACCTGATTTTCCCCCTCCGTTGTGGGACACGGAAAGCCTCACCGAGCGCGATCACCATCATCTTTGGCATCCCTTCACCCAGCAACAGAGCTGGTGTGCCGAGGAACCTCTAATAATCGTCTCGGGTTCTGGAGCCCTGCTGACCGATAGTCGCGGACGAGACTATCTCGATGGGAATAGCTCCATCTGGACGAATATTCATGGCCATTGCCATCCGAAAATTATCGAGGCCGTCTCACAGCAGATTGCAACACTCGATCACACCTCCTTTCTCGGTACCACACATCCCAAGGCCATTGAACTTGCCGACCGGCTGGTTCATCTCCTTCCTGACAACCCCCTCCCCCGCGTCTTTTTTTCTGACAACGGCTCCACGGCAATTGAGTCCGCTCTCAAAATGTCGCTTCAATACTGGCAACTTCGAGGCCAGCCCGAACGCCGTCGATTCGCGAGCTTCTCGGGAGCCTATCATGGCGATACCGCAGGAGCGGCCAGCCTGGGAGGTATCAGCTCGTTCTTCGAGCGTTTCTCTGGAATGCATTTTTCCTCAGAACGATTTGCAACACTCGACGAACTGGAGGCCTTCCCACATTGTAAGACACTAGCCGCCGTCGTGATCGAACCACTCATTCAGGGGTCAGCAGGGATGAGACTCTGGCCTGAGGGAATGCTCCGCGATCTCCGACACTTCTGCAATCGCAACGGCATCCTGCTTATTCTGGATGAAGTCATGACCGGATTCGGACGCACAGGCACCATGTTCGCCTGTCAGCGAGAGCAGATCATTCCAGACATCCTCTGCCTTGCCAAGGGACTCACGGGAGGAGTTCTTCCTCTGGCTGCCACACTCGTTACTGAGGAAATCTACACTGCCTTTCTAGGAACGCCCAAGGAGCAAAAAACTTTTTACTACGGTCACAGCTACACGGCCAATCCTCCAGCCTGCGCTGCCTCCCTCGCCAGTCTTGAAATCTTTGAGGAAGAAAAAACCTTGGAACGACTTCAACCTAAAATTGATTTTCTCACAGAATCCCTGGAAAGCCTCCGCACTCTTCCCGGCATCGCCGAGATCCGACAATGCGGCTTCATCGCCGGAATCGAAATCCATGATCCCAAGACGCGCACTCCTCTCCCCTGGCATGAACTTACCGGTGCGAAAATTTGCAAAGCTGCCCGCAGTCACGGACTCCTCACGCGTCCCATCCTCGACACCATCGTCCTCATGCCTCCACTCTGCGTCACGACCGATCAGATCAGACTCATGGTGCAGGCTCTGCGCCTAGCCATCGAAGAGGTCTGTGGTGCTTAGGCTATTCTTCAAGCAACACCCGCCAGCTTGATTCCAAGAAATTTTGCCGCAGCAACTCCAGATTTTTTTTGCCCAGTTTTTTAAGTAGCGCGGACAAAGGCCCTCCTTTTAGTAAATAAGCGAGCGAGGCCAGCATGATCTCCGGCTGCTCCTCTTCATCGCACTCCAGCTCCTCAGGGAATCGCGCATCAAGCAGCCATGTCCCAGAATCGGTCATCTGCACCAACTCCTCAGCCCAACGAAGGATGGTTTGCAACGGATCACCTTTGATTTTCTGCGACACCATTGTGAGGAGATCCTCACGGCGATCCAGATTGAGAAGCAGGGCTAGAAAAAAACGGTGCTCTACATCCTCAATCGCACCTCGCATGGCCACGATCCCATCGCGACGAATAATCTCCTGAAGCGAAGGCAAGATCGGATCAGCCAGCTTTCCATGTTTTCCCGAAAACACCGCCCAGACATCCTCCCAGATTCCGAGATTCCTAAGATACCCCATGCAATTTTGCAGAATGAAAAATCCTCGCTCTAGATCAAGCGTCGCAATCATCTCCAGCACCAGCTCCGCATAATTCGGATCACCACTCTGCTCCAACGCGTCGAGGAGTTGCTTGCGACGGGTTGTGAGCGCATCCCCCTGGATCGGATCAATTGCGAGATGGGGTGGGAGATAGGTGAATTGAGGCCCTGTTCCCGGATCGGAATGCGTACGGATCACCACCGTCACCGAAGGAGTCTCCAGATGGAAGAGCGAGTGAATCCCACTACGACCTGAGGTAATCGGCACCGTGCGACCAGTCTCCAAAAGCTCTGCTTGTTTAAGCTTCAAATCTCCAAGACAAAAATGAGCGGTGATCGACTCTGCATTCTCAAAGGCAAATTCCGAATGAATGCTCGAACCAACCATCACATGAAAGGCACCAGAGAATTCGTGCTGATGAATGTCGGTCGTCCCATCTAGCCAGAAGAGAAGTTGGATATAGAACTTCGGAGAATCATAGACGATCAGCTCTGGTTGGCCAAATCCTGAGCCGGACTGATACGGCTGCTCATCGGAAAGGAGAAATTCTCGGATCAGCTCCTCCAGATCGACGAGTTCCGAGGGAGGCTCTGCATCAAGCGCGCTCTTCGCAATTTCAGGAAATGCCGTCAGTGAAAAATTCTCTTCCTGCCAGCGCGCATAAACCTTTCTGCCTAGCTCTGAGAAAAATGAGTTCATACCTCATCCTCTTTGACTCTTTTCCTTAGAACAAGGAGAACTCCAACATGAAAAAGAGGAAGCGACCGTATAAGGAATCTGGCGCAAGACGCCTTATCTGGTTGTTGTCCGATAGATTCTAAGAATCACGGTCTCATCTCGCTCGAGTTCTCCAGCAAATTCCTACGGATTGATAGTGATCGTCATTGTCTGGTAGCTGCCGACTCCATTGGCATTCACAGGATAGAGAACGACTGTGTAGGTGCCAGCTTTCGTAGGCTTACCGGAGAGTACCGTGGTGGTGAAGGGCATGTCGTTGTAAATTGCCGAGACTGCATTGTCACTATTGAATGGCTCGCTTGAGGCGGATGTATTCAAGGCGACTCCAGGAGGTAGGCCAAAGGCTATGTAGGAAGTCGCTCCCGAGGCACTGATGCTCTGACTTAACGGCTGACCTACAGTTCCAGAGATGCTTGATGGCATTGTCCAACTAAAGCTCCCAGGAATATTCGAAGAAACGGATTGTGATACGCTTCCAAACTGATTTTGAACGAAACCGGAAGAGCCATAGGCATAAGATCCATAACCACTTATGTAATTTTCTGGTATCCAAACAATGCCATCACTTGAGATCTGCCCATCGTTTCTGAGGAAGACCCCTTTTCCAAAGATGGTGCTGTTGAAATATCCTTGGCCTTGCTGTTTCACCCAAGTCGCGCCATTATTTGTACTAGTCAGCATCGTGCCGCTGTCTCCCACGACAACGAAACGCCCATTGCCATAGGCCACGGAATTCAGATTGGCAGTGACCCCCGTGTTATTTGTAAGCCAGGAGACTCCTCCATTCGTGCTTCTCAGGATCGTGCCATTTACTCCCGCAACAACGATGGTTCCATTCCCCTGATCAATGGAAGGGAAACTTCCTAATGTAACGACATTTGTAATAAGAGAAGCAGTCGCAACATTTGTCCAGAGACCGTTACTTGTATTTCTGAGCCACACCTGAGTCTGAAGTTCTGAATTTGTACCATTAAATGTGAATACTGTATCGGCAAAGAGCCAGGTGCCAGCAGTGTTTGTAGAACCAGCCTGAGTAATCGCTGCCAAATAGCTGCTGTAGTAATTATTGGCAGGAGGTGCGGAGGAGCCTTGGAACCAGGTCGATCCGTTATTGGTAGATTTCATCCAGAGATTCGTCTGTCCACCATTGCCTACAATTGCAAACCAAGTTGTTCCCCCTGCATAGCCAACTCCATAAACTTGGTAATTCGTACCCGTAACTACCGTGGCATCGCTCCAGTTCAATCCATTCGTCGTCACGGCTACGGTCGTATTCGTGCCTGAGCCAAGAGCAGTATTATAACCAATGTAGGTGCTACCCCCAGCGACGATATTTTGCACTTGTGTCATCAGATTGCCCGTGTAGCGGCTGGCAAAGTTGAGTGGTGCGGGTGCTGAAAATCCCTTGCTCCAGACAGGAAGAGAGAGCTGAGTGTAGCTCCCTACACCATTGGCATTCACTGGATAGATGATGACATTGTAGTTCCCGCTTGTCGTCGGTATTCCTGAAATCACACCAGATGTACTCATAGTGAGACCAGGAGGCAGGCCAGAGACCAAATAATTCGTTGCAGCGGGTGTCGCAGTGAAGCTGTTGGTATAAGGGGTTCCAACGGTTGCATCCGTAGATAGTTCGTAAATGTAATTAATAATGATCGCACTGTTATAATTGATGTTGGGCACTCCGTTTGAAACGGATTGAGAGTTGCCATTCACAAAACCAGCCGAACCAGAGGCGTAGTACCCATAGGCCACCGCACCACCTGTCGTAAACCAGTTCGATCCATCACTAGAGATCTGCCCATCGCTTCTTAGGAAAACGCCATTTGCGAAGGTGATGCTGGTGAAATATCCTTGGCCCTGCTGATACGCCCAAGTTGCTCCATTATTCGTGCTAGTCAGGATCGTGTCGCCGTCTCCCACGGCCACGAAGCGATTATTGCCAAAGGCTACCGAGTCAATGTTATTTGGCGTTCCTGTATTGCTATTTGTCTGCCATGTAACGCCTCCGTTGGTGCTTCTCAAGATCGTGCCACTGATACCCGCAACGACAATGGCCCCATTCCCCTGGGCAATGGAGGGAGTAACTCCTCCTTGAAAATAATTATTACCGAGCGGTGTCGAGGCAACATTCGTCCAGATCCCAGTATTCGTATTTCTAAGCCAGATTTGGGTTTGATAGGAGGTGGTAGAGTTTGAGTAATTATATACGCCTGCGGTCTCAGCAAAGAGGAAGGTTCCAGCGGCGTTGGTGGAGCCTGCTGTAGTAATCGCTGTCAGATAGCTACTATTATAATAACCATTCGCGGGAGGAGCTGAGGAACCCTGGAACCAGGTCGCCCCATTATTGGTCGATTTCATCCAAAGATTCGTCTGGACACCATTTCCTCCACCTACAATCGCAAACCATGTTGATCCACCTGCGTAGCCGACGCCATAAACTCCGTAGTTATGTCCTGTAACCACCGTGGCATCGCTCCAGTTGATCCCATTCGTCGTCAGAGCCACAGTCGTATTGGTGCCGGAGCCAGTAGAGGGGCTATAGCCGATATAGGTATTGCCACCCGCAACGACATTCTGCACCGATGTATTCAGATTTCCTGTGTAGCGACTTGCAAAGTTGAGTGGCGTAGGAGTAGGAGCGGGTGTTGGTGTCGCAACAGGAGTAGGTCCTGGGGTTGGGATGGGCCTAGGGGTGGGAGTCGGGGTTGGTGCAGGTGCACTTCCCACCACGATCGTCCAGGAGGTGGAGGCACTTCCTCCGGCATTGGAGGCCGTGATCGTGACCTTGTAGGTGCCTGTCTTCGTCGCGATTCCATAGATGGCACCGGTTGCGGGATCAATCGAGAGTCCAGGTGGAAGCCCTGTCGCCGTGAAGCTCGCCGGATCGCCATAGACCACGGGATAATTGGCATTAACTGGCGTACTAGCACTGATGTTCAGCGTGGGTTGCGCTGGGAAATAGGGAGCCGCTGGGATCGTCAGAATATTCGTCGATCCTTTCCGAATCGTGGCATTCCCTGCATCTGCGACGAAAAAATTTCCTGATTGATCGAGGCAGATTCCAGCCGGTGCATTGAAACGGGCAAACTGTCCACTCCCATCATCTGAGCCAATAGCGAAGTAGTTTCCAGCAAGCGTGCTCACCGTGCCGTTGGTTCCGATTTTTCGGATCATATTATTGGCACTATCGGAAACGAGAACATTCCCGTTGGTATCAACAGCGACACTTGAGGGGTAGAAGAAGAGCGTATTCGTCGCAGAGACACCCCCTGCAAGAGTATCCCTCCAGCCATAGTTCCAGTTGTTGATGTTACCTGTCATCCCAGCCAGGGTGGAAACGGTTCCATTCGTAGAAATCTTACGGATAGTGTTATTGAAGGTGTCGGCCACCAGAATATTGCTTGAGCGATCAACGGTGATGCCATAGGGCCATTTAAAGAGAGCGTTCGTACCGAGGCCATTGGAACTTCCTGCGATTCCATACTGACCGGCTACCGTGGAGACTGTCCCATTGGTGGAAATCTTACGGATCAATTGATTGCCCGTATCAGCCACATAAAGATTGCCACTGACATCAAATGCTAAGGACTGAATCCATCCGAAGGTGGCGGTGGTAAGAGTACCATTCTGCGCACCCCAGACACCATTCTGACCGGCATAGGTCGTGACAGTCCCATTGGTTGAAATCTTGCGGATGACGGGGGGATCAGCAACATACAGATTTCCTCCACCATCCATCGCGAGTCCAGCAGGGGCCTGGAAAAGGGCATTGGTGCCGACGGCATTGGATGAACCCCACTTCCAAGGAGAACCAGCAAAGGTCGTCACTTGCCCATTAGTGTCAAGTTTGCGGATCGTATAGCTTCCATTATCGGACACAAACACATTCCCAAGGGTATCGGCAGCAACCCCGCTTAGGGATGCGAACTGAGCAGCGAATCGGCTCCCATCCTTCCATCCTTGAGTCCAAGGTTCTCCAGCGATGGTGATAATATTCCAAGGAGTGTAGGTATTGAGGCGAAAATTGCTCTGCACAAGGAGATTGAGTTGCAGGCTAGTTTGCCCAGGGAGAATTCCAGAGAACGAGGGATCGGGAGCGGAACCGGGATTGTAGAAATTCCCAGAGAAGGGATTCGTGCCGAGCCAGTATCGAGGAGAGGCAGTTGTCGTTGCGAAAGTGGAGAAATTGATTGCCTTGCCATCGAGAGGAAGTGGAAAATTCATATCCGCAGGAAAGGTCTGCTGACTCGACATGGAAGCGGCCAGTGCCTGAAAGCGTGCGCCAGCACTCTGCATTGAGGCCACGGAAGTCGGATTATTGGTATCAAAGACGAAGAGGTTCGCGTAGCCGGTTTGTGCTAGGCGATGAGTGACTACAAAATTTGTGGCATTCCGGTAGGCAGCGTAGGCATTTGTGAAAGCCTGGACGGCGAGAGTTCTTTCACTCGAATTTGTGGTCAGGCTCAGGAGCGATGGGTAGGCATTGAGCACATCCTGGACGCTAGAACTCCCATCAATGGCCTTTGCAACATTTGAGAGTGCAAGAGTCGTGTTATAGCTATCGACGGCGTAGCTGGCCGACTTTGCAAGATTGAGAAGGAAGAGCGTCCATTGGACATCCCCATAGTCGATGGCTGTCGGTGCCGTCGAGGTCTCTGCGGCAGAGAGGCTGAGAAGGACATTGGTTGACACACTCGAGAGATTCGCAATCGTTGCGGCAATCTGAGGGCGAAGCGTCAGATCGACATAGCTCACTACATTCGTGGAATTTCCAGATAAAATTAGATGTCCATTGGCATCGACTGGAAACTGATAATCGTAGGAATAGAAGCTCTGCTTGGGCTGCGTGACACCGATCTGTGTCAGGAGCTGCACGAACTGAGGACTTTGCAGAATCAAGGCCAACCCAGTACCAGATTTGAGCACGAGGGCTGTGTCGTTCGTCGGATTATTCGTAAGCGCGGAGGCAAAGTAGCCGTCTGCCGCCACAAGACTATTGGTGGTCTCAAGCGCAAGGCTTTGACGACCCAGCTGGATTTGATTTGTTGCGGCTGTCGGATTAAGTGCCCATGCAGTCGCCGAGATCAGAAGCAGGGATGCAGCCGTTAAAATGTGCAGAATTGGGGGAGAAGAGTTTTTTTCATAAAGATCGTCTTTCATAACAGCCAAACAAACGGGGGGGGGGCAAGCTTTTTCTATCTCACAGAAGGAAATAGTCCATCAAACAAAGCCTGACCAGAGGAATCTTTCCAGGCAAGTCTTCCAGCATTCGATCCAGAAAGGATGAGCATTGCTTCAGGA
>Ga0209067_10000033_pt1 | contig 96112 bp, 83 predicted proteins | sample ColStrG_CSR_2013_FD_187199 | JGI IMG/M metagenome (GOLD analysis project Ga0209067, IMG submission 187199) | Freshwater sediment microbial communities in response to fracking from Pennsylvania, USA - Cold Stream Run_MetaG_CSR_2013 (SPAdes)... | ecosystem: Environmental > Aquatic > Freshwater >...
AATTTATTCCTCCTAAGGAAAGTGGATTAATCATGAATTGAAGGGGTTTAAAGACATGAATTTGGATTTTTTTAAATGAATTAAAATTCACTTTTTCTACATCCTCTAAAACTATTCATTTCCGAATCTAAATTCATCGGATAAGGATCTCTTTAAATATTCCTTTAGAAGGATAAGGCAGGGGTCTTTATGAATTTTTATTCTGGTTTAATTGTCAAAAAAATTATTAAAAACCCCTTATGATGCCAACTATTTAGATGCCTGTAATAATTTAAAAAATTGATCTAGCATAGGTAAAATCACTATTCTGGTTCTTCGGTTTAGCGCTCTTCCTTCCATGGAGTCATTACTGGCAACCGGAAGAAACTCACCCCTACCGGATGCTGCCATTCTTTGCGGGGGAATATTATAATCATTTTGCAACATACGAACAATCGTTGTAGCCCTTTTTACGCTTAAATCCCAGTTATCCAGTAAAGGACCTTGATGAAAAGGTCTATTATCGGTATGTCCTTCAACCAGGAATTCTATATTAGGTTGATTTAAAAGCACTTTAGCCACTTTCGCCAAAACGAGCTTGGCCTTATCGGTCACTTTATAACTTCCGGGGTTAAACAGTAATTTATCAGAGATATCTATATAAACAACGCCCTTTTCAACTTTAATATTGATATCCTGGTCGTTTAAATTACCAATAGCCCCCTTTAAATTCATTACCAAATTCATATTTAAGGAATCTTTTCTGGCAATTTCGGATTGTAATCCCTTAATGTAGGAATCCTTTGAACTTAAGTTGTCGAGTGACTTCTTAATACTTTCTGCCTGAGCATTGGTAATCACAGATAGGTCTTTCAATTGGTTAATAAACAAGCCATTGTTCTTTTTTTGTTGAACCAAATTTTCTTTCAAATCCCCGATTTGACTATGTAAAATCTGGGATGAGTCCTTACATAGGGTTAGGTTTTGCTGAGATATTTTATAGAGGCTATCCAACCGTCTTAAATTGATAGCATCTATAGCTAATTGTTTCCTCGCCCCACAGGAACTTAATAGAATCATCACGGAGATGAATAAAATTGACTTTTTCATTTTGAAACCATTTTTAAGTTAAAATTTAATGTTCAGATTAATTATTTGCGATCCGTCTTACACAGATTTTGAATAACCTTGCAAAGGTAATTTAAAAATAAAAAATGACAAACAAAATGAGTCCAAAATATTGCATGTGCAATATTATAATAATATTTTTACCTAATAGTACATTTTATCTATTGCAAGAAATTGAAAGTAGGGGGTGAATAAATACATTTTATTAGATTTACGATACCCATCTAAGGGTAATAGCTTTTAAATGGTAACCAAACCACATCATTGCGATCTTACTAGTTGTTTTCTTTGTTCAAGCTGTATTCCAAATTGGAGGTTAGCCGTTGAATCCAACAAAAGGAATTTTCGTGTTAAAAAAGGGCAAAGTATTTTTAAAGAAGGGGATCCCGTAACAGGGGTATTTTTTGTTTATGATGGTTATGTTAAGGTTCATAAGAAATGGGATAATGAAAAGGAATTAATTATCCGTTTTGCAAAGTGTGGCGATATACTGGGGGCCCTTGGATTGGAAAGCAATAACATATATCCTGTTTCAGCTACTGCTCTGGAAAATGCGACAGTTTGCTTTGTTACTATGGATTTCTTTGAATCCAGTTATAAAATAAACCAAGATTTTGCTATTAAATTGATACGTTTCTTTGCCAGGGAATTACAAAACTCTGATAAAAGAATGCGAAATTTAGTCCATATGCCCGTTAAAGGGCGGGTGGCTCAGGCCATAATCAATCTAAAAAACCAATTTGGAATCAATACGGAAGGTTGTATTGATATTGAATTATCCAAGCAAGACCTGGCTTCCTATTCGGGTGCAGCCTATGAATCCCTCTTCAGGACCATCAATGATTTGGTGGCGGATAATATCATTTGGATTAAAGGAAAAAAAATTATGATTAAAAAGGAGCAAGACTTATTACAGTTAATTATTAACAATGAGATTTAATCGAATAAAACGCATCAAAAGACAATTTTTAAATCCAAATTTCAAACCTTTACAGGTAGGGATTTGATGTGAAATTCGGGTGGTTGCAAAACTTCTAAGTTTTTCAACATCATAATGAGTTTTGTATTCCATGGATAAGTAAAGGTTTGTTCTTCGCAAATATTCACTACGAAAAAAATCCTATTCCTATTGGCCAAAGCTTCCGGGAGGTTTTCCTGAAAAAGAGATTGAGATGGAATTAGGAGAATGGTAATTATTAAATATCAATGTCCTATATTAAAATTTCTGTTATTCCCTGGTTCAAAGACAAATGGCAGAACGTTTCCCCTATGGAAAGGGATGGGTACAATTTTTAATAAAAACCCGGGAAGATGCCGATCATGCTTTATGGCTTTTAGGACTGAATTACAAAAGACTGAATGGACTCTCAAAAACCAGTCTTTTGGAAGCGATTGACCTTTATAAGTTGAACGCTTAGGCGCAAAAAAAATAAGGTGGAATGTAAAAGAAATTCCACCGAGAAGAATTTTATTATTTCCCTTGAATTCTAGGTAAAAGTTCAGGAAAACGAATTACCGCAGTAATCCAGGCTACCGCCTCAACCAAACAAGGCACTAAAATAGATTGATCATGCTCCAGGCAGGTGGCAATGGCTCCTCCCATATAAGCAGCTACCAAAAGCGTTCCTAGAATTCCCGTTCTTGGCAGGATAAATAAAATGGCACAGAATAATTCCAGTGCCCCGATATAACGCATTGTAGTTAGACTAAGACCCATTTTTACTAATTCTCCCGCTTTATCGGCAGGAATAGTAAATTTTAAAATTGAGGTAGAAATTAAAACGAAACCCACCAAACCGGTCAAAACCCAACCGATTATATTTACTGTTTTTGCATTCATATGTTTTTCTTTTTAGATAGTATTTCTAAAATAGAAATTCTGAATGGAATTATTACATAATGGACCCTATTATTCCTTTTGTCTTAAAATCTTATTAAATTGATTAAAAGCTTCCTCGTTTAGGTTCAATTCCCGGGTCAGGACAAATACTGGACTAACCGAAAAATTCCCGTTTATCCCTGATCCACCTGAACTGATAAAAGATAATTGCCAACCATTTTTTTCCATTCTATATAGGGTCGCCTCATTCCCTTTTAATTTATATCCTTTCCTATAATCAATAAGAATTTTATCCTTCAGGCTATCGGGCAATAGTTTTTTTAAATACTGGTAATCGGTAAAGCCTCCGTTGGAAACATAGGCATATAGGGTTACCTTATATTGGGCACTTGCACTTTGGACCAAAAGGATCCCAAAAAGGAAAAGGAATAAAAATAGTTTTTTCATGATTTGCATTTTATTTGCATTGAAAATACCCCAAAATGAGATCAAAACGTAGGTGTTCAAAGTAACATGTTTAGTAGGTAAGCCTATTATTCAAAATAGTCCAAACCCTATTTGGGAAGGGATTTAATCCTTATTCTATCCTGTACTCTTTTTTCCTTTTTGAGATAGTTCCAGGGCGTATCGCTTCCAGATAGCCAGGGAAATATAGGCGTTTTTAGGTCCCCAGTCCGATTTTTCCAGTTTATAAAGTGCCAGGGCTCTCTGAATGATTAAGTCTGTCCTGGGAAGGGCCAGTCTATCACCCAGGCAACGCAATGCGATCATTTCTACCGTCCAAGCCCCAATTCCCGGAATAGCTCGTAAGGCCTTACGAATTTCGGTTCCCTGGCCGGGACTCTCCAAATCCAATTCCTTATCGGCCATTTTCCTGGATAGTTCCCGAATGGCAGCACTCCTTATCCTGGTTATGCCGAGGTATTCCAGACCAGCCCCAGCCAGAGTGCTAGGTGCTGGAAATAATAAAGGACAGTTTTGAAAGGGTTGGGGTACAATGGGTTCTCCATATTGTTCCAAAAGCTTTTGGAATTTTATCCGGGCCTGTTCTACAGAAATTAGCTGGCCTAAAATGATCGTTATGGCGGTTTCGTAGGGACTAAAGGCTCCTGGAATTCGAATACCTAATGATTGCTGATATAAATTGGCCAGTACATCCGGATTTTCTTCTTCCTGAAACGCATGGCTATTGGGGTCAAGCTTTGTATCCAATAAATTTTGAAGGCGCCCTATAATTTCCTTGCGTACTTTCTCCTCCATTATAGAATCAAGTGGTTTTGTCAACCAAATCTTCCCCTCAAACTGGGTTTTATCCTTGCTTAAGGAAACTTCCAGGCTTCCTGTTTCCTGGCTTATCCGAAAGTTCCGCTGAATGCTCCCTTCCTGGAAATCTTCCATTCCATGAACCCCGTGATTTTTGAGGAAGGTATATATATAATCCCAATCATATGGGAGGTGAATGGGTATCTGAAAACCTATAGGCTTCATTTTTTGGTTTTTAGGCATAAAAAAAGCCAGTCCCGTATAAACACAGAACTGGCCGATTATGAAAAGACTTTAGTATTAGGCTAAGTGATTGACAAATTTTGCCAATTTGGATTTATTATTAGCCGCTTTGTTTTTATGAATAATGTTTCTTTTTGCTAAACGATCCAGCATAGAAGAAATTCTAGGCAATAATTCGCTTGCTTCTTTTTTATCTGTTATACCACGTAATTTCTTAATTGCGTTTCTGGTAGTTTTTGCCTGGTAACGATTTCTAAGTCTCTTTGCTGCATTAGCGCGGATTCTTTTTATAGAGGATTTATGATTTGCCATTGATTTTAAAAAGTTTGCAAATATATGGGAAGCCGGTGAATTTTCATAATAAATTATGCGAGAATTTTAAAATCGGTCTTATTACCCTTTTAAACGATTTTTTTTACCTTATGCGGAATAACTATTCAGCATGACCGGCATAACCAACATTAAAATATCTTCCCCAGATTCTTTTTCAACAGGGAAAATCAGACCTGCCCTATTGGGGGTAGACATTTCCAATTGAATTTCCCTGGAACTCAAATTATTCAATAAATCCATCAAGAATCGTCCATTAAACCCTATCTCTGTGTCCTCCCCCTCATAATGACAGGTTAACCTTTCAAAGGCCTCATTGGAGAAATCAATATCCTCGGATGAAATATGGAGTTCCGACCCGGTTATTTTAAGCCGAACCTGATGAGTGGTTTTATTGGCAAAAATAGAAACCCGTTTTAATGAGTTTAAAAATACCTGCCGTTCAATAGTAAGTTTATTTGGATTTGTTTTCGGTATTACTGCTTCATAATCCGGGTACCGCTCATCGATCAGACGACAAACCAGGTTTATATTATGAAATTTAAAAAAGGCCGAAGAGGCATTAAAATTAATGGAAACATCCGTCGATTCCGTAGGCAAGGCGTTCTTTAATAGGTTTAAAGCCTTTTTTGGAATAATAAAAGAGGCATTTGAATACGCATTGGCATCGGTTCTTCTATACCGAACCAATTTATGCGCGTCCGTGGCCACAAAGGTGATATTATTGGTACTTAGCTGCCAGTAAACCCCGGTCATGGCGGGTCTTAATTCATCATTACTTACGGCAAAAACGGTTTTACTGATCCCTTCGGAAAGCAATACCGAAGAAATTTTAAAGGAGGTTTGCTGATCGACGGTTGGGATTTTAGGAAAGTCTTCCCCATTCTCCCCAGACAATTTATATTTTCCGTCTCCGGCACTGACTTCAATGCCGAAGCTCTGATTATCAATAGTAAAAATTACCGGCTGTTCGGGTAAGTTTTTTAAGATATCCAGAATAATTTTAGAGGGGATGGCTACCTTTCCACTTTCCTTGGATTCAATAGGAAGGGAAGTAGTCATAGAAGTTTGAAGATCCGTAGCAGATACGGTCAAATTACCTTCCTGGATTTCGAATAAAAAATTATCCAGTATGGGTAAAACGGTGGTACTGCTCAAAGCGCCACTAACAGTTTGAAGCTGTTTTAACAGCAGGGATGTGGATACAATAAATTTCATTTAAGGGGATAATAAAAACTAAAGATAAAACACCCTAACAAGTTTCTTGCACAAATCTTAAAAATTTAGGGTCTTATTTTTCAATATTATAAAAATAAAATGAAAGGACTTGCAGTCTATTTTCCAAAACGGGAATACCTATAAGCCCTGAAACCGGAAAATGCAAAACCGGAAAGGAGAACCCATAAAATCGGTACCAGGAAGTTCAAAAACGTTTCGGTCCCTTTAGTTTCCTGAACAAGAGGCTTATTTAAAAGTCGAAGTTTAATTTCTTTCGAACGCAATTGGATTAAACCATTCGGATCAATTAAATAGTCCACTGCATTTTCCAGAAAAACCTTATTTCCAAATACCTGGCGGGAGTATTTATCGTAACCCAGGGGGTAAATAGTTTTTTCCAATGAATTAACCTGGTTTAAAGGCAGATCCCCATCCGAAACTATAATGAGTCCTGTTTGCAGACTATTCGAAACAAAGGGTAGGCTTCGGTCTATGCCTTCTACCGTTCTGTTTTGAAAACTGGAGTGAAAATTTCCTTCTAATAAAACAGCCACATTTTGGATTCCCCCTTTATATTCGTTGGGATGCTCGGCCGGATCGGAAACCTCGGTTAGGCTAATCTGCACGGGGGTGGATGCCAATTTTGTATAGGGTGAACTGTTTAATAAAAAGGTTTTGCGAATCCCCTTCATGCCCAGGGTATCGATATTCCCGGCAAATTGAAGACGAACCGGATCCAGGTTTCGTACTATGGGATTATTACCGGCTGGCATCACCAGGGGATAATAGACCCAGGGCTCCAGGTTTTGGCTGCTGCTTCCTTCCGGTCCGGTAACCAAGGGAATGGGCGCACAATTCAAATCTCGTATTAAATTATAATTTAACCGAACTCCTAGGCGAAAAAGGAAATCGTCCAGGTTTAAATCATTGGCCAGCCCCAGGGTCATTCCATTTCGGCCCATACTATCCAGTTCAGCATGCACATTGCTGATAAAAGCCAAAAAATGCCCACCATGCATAATATACTGGTCCAATTTATATTTTTCCGGCTCTGAAAACCTATTTATCGGCTTTACCATAATAAGCATAGGAATTTTGACCATGGAATCCAGAGGAAAGGTATTTAAATCTACCTTACCCACCCGATAAGTGATTTTCAAGGTCTTTACCATGTCCGATAAAGAAGGCCCAAATTCTTCCCCGTTGCCGGATACTAATCCAATGCGGGGAGGGTTTTGATCCGCTACTTTCTTAATGGCACCAATCAAAACATATTCCAAGCCTTCCACCGAATTATTTAAAAGGGTCTCCGTTCCACCTACCCCTCCCAATTGATTTTGATTTTGTAAAAGATTCACCCCTACCATCCGGGTATCTGTACTCAATAAGGCTCCCGGAAAAATCTCCTTTTGCACCGATCCTTCCTTCGTTTTTAGTTCTACCTGAGTGGGCTGAATACCGTATTTAAAAAGGCTATCCCCCTTGGTAAAAGGTTTCCCCTCCTCTCCCTCTAAGGGATCAATAAAACGAATTTTTATATTATTGGGATTATACGCTGCAAATTCGTTAAGGATTTCCTGGGTTTCCTTCCGCAAGCGTTTAAAAGGGGCAGGGAAACTACCTTCCAAAAAAACCCGTATGGTGACAGGGCTATGTAATCCCTCTAAAATATGAATCGTGGTTTTGGAAAGGGTGAACCGCTTTTCCTGGGTAAAATCAAAACGGGTAAACCATCGTGAAAAGACCAGATTCAGAACAAATAAGGCAAAAAGAAAAATGAGGGCCTTTATAAGGGAAACTTTTAAGCCCGGCTTGGAAAACAAATCTTTTACCATTTTCTGCTTTCCAGATTAAGTTTGGTAAAATAAAGAAATAGGCCTATCAGACTTAAGAAATACATTAAATCACGGGTATCCAAAACGCCTCGACTAATTCCTTCATAATGGGAACGGATACCAAAATCGATCAGGGTACTATCCATAAACGAAAGAAAAGGAAGCTTGCTAATCGATTCAAATCCCGAATAAAAAAAGAAGCTCAAGGCACCAGATAATAAAAAAGCAATAATAGGATTGGAACTCAATGAGGAAGAAAATATTCCAATAGAGGCAAAACTAAGTCCAAGCATCAATAGGCCCAGGTAAGAACCCCAAACAGCACCATGGTCAATATTCCCTTGCGGTAAACCTAATCGGATTAAGGTGAGATAATAAAAAAGCGTAGGGATAAGGGTGAAAATTAGAATTACTTTAACCGAGCCAAATTTCCCCAAGATCAGGTCCCAATCCCGAACCGGTTTGGTAAGAATAATCTCCAGGGTCCCATTCTTTTTCTCCTCGGAAAAAAGGCGCATGGTGATGGCGGGTATCAGAAATAAAAAAGCCCATGGGGCTAAATCAAAAAAAGACTGAAGGCTGGCATAGCCGTTTTCGAGTAGACTGGAATCGGGATAAACCCATAAAAAAAGGCCCATAATGACCAGAAAAAGAATCGCTATAATCATGGCCGATAAACTTCCGAACTGGGTACTTAGCTCCTTTTTTAAGATCGCAATCATGATGGGTTACGGGTTAATTGTTGAAAAATAGCAGATAAATCGGATTCCACCTTTTTTAAACCCAATAAAATAGCCTGGTTTCTAACCGCAAAATCAAATACATTTTCCCGAATTCTTTGGTCTGATTTCGTAATAAGAGCATATTGGTATCCCCTTCCTTCTGTCCCATTTTGAATATCAGGGAGGGCGCTTACTTCCATCACCTCGGGCAAAGCCAAAAGGTCTTCCTCCCGGATGGGTTTATCAAATTCCACCCGATACGCTATCCGGTCTTGCCCGCGGCTTACAATATTGGAAACACTATCATTGGCTACTATTTTTCCGGCATTTATAATGATAACCTGTTCGCATAGGATTTCTACTTCCTGCATAATATGGGTAGATAGAATTACGGTTCGGGTTCTTCCTAATTCCCGAATAAGGTTACGGATATCGACCAATTGATTTGGGTCTAAACCAGAGGTGGGTTCATCTAAAATAAGCACTTCAGGATCAGATATTAATGCCTGAGCCAATCCTACCCGTTGCCGGTATCCCTTCGATAGTTGGCCAATTTTCTTCCCCTGCATGGGGCCTAAACCGGTCATATCCAAAACACGGATTACCGCTTCCCTTTTCTTTTTTATTTTGAAAATTTCGGCCGTAAACTCCAAAAACTCGGGAATGTACATATCTAAGTAAAGGGGATTGTTTTCTGGGAGGTATCCAATTTTGAAACGGGCCGCCAGGGAATCGGTTACCATATTATATCCAGAAATCAGAACCTTTCCCGAATTAGCGGGTAAAAATCCCGATAAAATTTTCATGGTGGTAGACTTACCAGCTCCATTGGGTCCCAGAAAACCAAGGATTTTGCCTGGCTCAGCCTTAAATGAAATAGAATCCAGCGCCTTATGACTTCCGTAATATTTAACCAAATCCTCTACTTCTATCGACACTTTTTTTTTCACGAAAATAGGTAGGTAAATCAGAATATCCAATATGATTTCATTTCCTCTTCGCAGGGTTTACCGCATGTTCTTATATTTACCCCCATGAGTGATAATGCTGACTTATTAAAACAAATCATTTCCCATACCAAGGAATATGGTTTTATATTCCCTTCCTCTGAAATTTATGATGGATTGAGTGCGGTTTATGATTATGGGCAAAACGGGGTTGAATTAAAAAATAACCTCAGAACCTATTGGTGGAAATCCATGGTGCAAACCCAGGAAAATATAGTTGGTCTGGATTCAGCCATATTCATGCATCCAAAAATCTGGAAAGCCTCCGGCCATGTGGACGGGTTTAACGATCCTATGATTGATAATAAAGATTCCAAAAAAAGGTACCGGGCCGATAATTTATTGGAAGATAAAATTTCCAGTCTGGAAAAGGACCATAAAAGCCTGGAAGCTACCCAGCTTCAAAATAAGCTGGATCAATATTTATTAGATGAAAATCTTACCGGCTTAAAAGAATTAATCGACCATTATAAAATCGTTTGCCCTATTTCGGGTACTGCCAATTGGACGGAAGTCAGGCGTTTTAACCTCATGTTTTCCACCCAGATGGGTTCCGTTACCGAAGAATCCGATGTAGTTTACTTGCGTCCGGAAACGGCCCAGGGTATTTTTGTCAATTTCCTGAATGTGCAAAAATCGGGAAGGATGAAAATCCCATTTGGCATAGCCCAAACCGGGAAAGCTTTCCGGAATGAAGTCATTGCCCGACAGTTTATCATGCGCATGCGGGAATTTGAACAAATGGAAATGCAGTTTTTTGTTCGACCAGGCACAGAAATGGAATGGTTTGAATATTGGAAAAAAACCCGGATGGACTGGCATAAACGATTGGGAACCCCCGATGAACATTATCGTTTCCATGATCATGTGAAATTGGCCCATTATGCCAATGCAGCCACCGATATTGAATACGAATTCCCCTTTGGATTTAAAGAAGTGGAAGGCATTCATAGTCGTACCGATTTTGATTTAAACCAACACCAAAGCTTTTCGGGTAAGAAAATGCAATATTTCGATCCGGAAATTAATCAGAATTATATCCCCTATGTCATTGAGACCTCTATTGGTCTGGATCGGCTTTTCCTGCTTACCCTTTTTGAAGCCTATGAAATGGAAGAAATTCTGGATGGGGATAAAAAAGATAGCCGGGTAGTGCTAAAATTCCCTCCTCCCCTTTCCCCTTTCAAAGCGGCTATTCTTCCCCTTACCAAAAAAGACGGATTGCCCGAAAAGGCAAAGACCCTATTGAAAGAATTACAGAAGGATTTTATGATACAATATGAGGAAAAAGATTCCATTGGAAAACGATACCGTCGTCAGGATGCCATTGGTACCCCTTTTTGCTTTACCATTGATTATGAAAGCTTGGAAAATGATACCCTTACGGTTCGGTATAGAGATTCCATGAAACAGGAAAGAATTCCCATGAGCCAGGTGCATAACCTTATTGAAGGGGCGGTTCATTTCCGGAATCTACTGGCCTAATAACCAAAGGAGATTTTCTTTCTGCATTTTGAAAGTAGAGAAAAAATAAAATTCCTCCCGAAAAATAGGCCAGGACGTCGAAAAAGTCGGAAGTAAAACGAAAATCCCTTTGGGGTAAATACCATTCAAAATATAGGCTGAATACAACCGCTGTGAAAAGAATATGGTAGATACTGAAATAATAGTCCGGGTTTCGGATGACCCATTTTCGAATAATGAATAAGACTAAGCCCAAAATTATGGGAAGACATAAAATATCATTCAAATAGGAATTAACAAAGGGTATTATTTGGTGTATCCTTCGAAGATATCGAATAACCAGATATAGAAATACCAGGAAACCATAGAGAAGGAAGCCCATTTTTTTCTTTTTCATATTATCCAGGCGCGATCGAAACCAGAAAGACCATAAATCCAACCAGGGCAATAAAAATAAGGTTCACTACCGCAAATATCTTTTTGATTATCCGGATATACCATTTATCATGCTTTCGAATGACTAAAAAAGAGGTATTCTCATAATGAATCGCTCTTTCGGTTTCTCTAGCCTCTTTATAAATAGATTGAATATCTAAGAATTCCCCACAGAAATAGCAAACATCAAAAATCCTGTTTTCCCAATGATTCCACCGTCCGCATCTCTGACATTTAATCTCATTTTTAAAGCTCATTCCTGGAAAATAGAAAATTGTAAAGAACACAAGGAAATACGGGAATTGTTTTAAATCCTATCCTATTCAAACGAATAATTCCCTTAATTTAAAACCGAAATAGAACCTATATGTCCAATATTATTGTAACCGGAGCCAGCAAAGGAATTGGCTTTGAAACTGTTCTGGAATTAACCCAATATCCTGGGCATTCTGTACTGGCAATCTCCAGATCCCGGGAAGGCTTGGAGCGGCTTTATAAAATAGCCCGACAATTAAATCCGGAAGCCCGCCTGGATTTTCTAGTGATGAATTTAGTAAAGGATTCCTTTGAAGGTCTTTTATCCCCTTTTCTCCATGATTTCTTTACTGGCCCTATCGATATACTTATTAATAATGCCGCGACCCTGATTCGAAAACCCTTTCTCGATACTTCAGACGAGGAATTTAGGGGCCTGATGGATTCCAATTTTCTAAGCCCTATTCGATTAATTCAATATTTATATCCCCGATTTAATCAAGCGGGAACCCATATCCTAAATATTGGCAGTATGGGTGGGGTTCAGGGAAGTGTGAAGTTCTCTGGCTTATCGGCCTATAGTGCCTCTAAAGCGGCCCTTCATACAATAACCGAATGCCTGGCCGAAGAATTTAAGGAAACCAAAATCAGGGTGAATGCCCTTGCCTTGGGTTCGGTACAAACGGAAATGGTCGAGGAGGCCTTCCCAGGGTATGAAGCTCCCGTAATGGCCTTTGAAATGGGAGCTTATATTGCCCATTTTGCCTTAACCGGACATACCTTTTTTAATGGAAAAATTTTACCCGTTGCCGTTTCAACCCCTTAACATTGCCCTATCTTACTCTTTTTTTTATAAAATTAAAATTCCCACTCGAGATTAGGTCTTCAATTCGTATTATTACAGTAAACTCCCCTTATTTTTGAAAAAGATAGCTATTTTTGCTTCCGGTTCCGGTTCAAACGCGCAGCGTATCATGGAACATTTTAAAAAAAGTAAAATTGGAGAGGTAAGTTTAATCCTTACCAATAACCCGGAGGCCTATGTTTTACAAAGAGCCGATAATTTTGAGATACCCTCTCATATTTTTGATAAGGAGGAGTTTTATCATTCCGACCATATTGTTAAGCTTTTAAAATCTCTGGAAATTGATCTCGTTGTCCTGGCAGGATTTTTATGGCTAGTACCCAATTCTCTGTTACAGGCCTTTCCCAATCGGATTATTAATATTCATCCCTCCCTGCTTCCTAAGTATGGGGGCAAGGGCATGTACGGAAGAAAAGTGCATGAAACTGTATTACGCGATAAGGAAACGGAATCGGGTATCACCATTCATTATGTGAATGAAAAATTTGATGAAGGCGAAATTATCTACCAGGCGCGGTTTCGTATTGAACCTACCGACGATATCGAAATGATCATCTATAAAGGGCAACACCTGGAGCATTTGCATTACCCAAGAATCGTCGAAAATCTTCTGAAGAAACTTCCCTGATTTTTTCTGAATTTTGCCTATTCCAAAAGGGCTACGCCCGGAAACATTCCCAAACCTATGCAACCTTCCACTATTTTTTTAATTGGCTTTCTTTGCTTTTTAGCGGGATTTTTATTCTATCCCCTATTTCTTAGCGTTCAGGGGAAATGGGTTATAGCTAGAAAAGAATGGGATAACCAAAATACCTTATTTCAGGAAATGAAAACCAACTTGGCCGTAAGCCAGGCAGCATTGAAAACAAAATCAGAGGAGGAATTTCATTTACTGGCCCAGGTAAAAGAAATGAGCCAGGAATTAAATCTTTTAAAAGGGGAATCAGAAAGGGATAAATCTGCCCGGGAGATTTATGAAAAGCAAGTATTGGATATTCGAGCAGAATGGGATCGAAACCTGGAAGAATGGAAGTCTGAAAGGAATGAATTCCAAAATCTACATATAGAAAATGCCCGATTAAAAGAGCAAATGTTGGCTGAGAATGAGAAATACCTGAGCCAAAAACAGGATTTGGAAAAAATAGGGGAAAAATTTGAAACCCATTTCCGAAACTTGGCGAATAATATTCTGGAAGACCGGACCCAAAAATTTGACCTTCATCAGCAAACAAGCTTAAAACATATTCTGGAACCTCTTCAGAAGGATATTGAAACCTTTAAAAAGGATTTCTCGGAAAAATTCCAGCAGGAAACCAGTCAAATCATGAGCCTGGGTTCGCATCTGGAAACGATGATGAAAATGAGCCATAAACTTTCCGACGAAGCTCATCATCTCACCCAGGCTTTAAAGGGCCAGGTAAAGCAACAAGGAAATTGGGGGGAGGCAATTCTGGAAAGTATCCTTCAATTTGCTGGTTTGCAAAAAGGGGTGCAATATTTCGTTCAGGAATCCCATATTAATGAATCGGGAAATAGAATCTTGCCCGATATCCGGGTACATTATCCGGACAATAAACATATCATTATCGATTCTAAGGTTTCCTTATTGCATTATGAACGGTATAGTAATGCTGATACCCATGAAGAAAAAAGCCTTCATCTGGATGCCCTTTTAAAATCGATTAAAAATCATATTGCCGACCTGGGCAGTAAGGATTACCAAAACGCCAAGGATAATACCCTTGATTTTGTAATGATGTTTATTCCTGTGGAAGGAGCCTATATTACGGCTATGCAGGCCGACCAGGAGCTTTGGCAACATGCCTATAAGAAACGGATTCTTTTAATGAGTCCCACTAATTTAATTGCAGCGATGAAACTGGTGCAGGATTTTTGGCAAAAGGACCTGAATCATAAAAACTCGGAACAAATTGTGAACAGGGCATCTGCCTTATACGATAAACTTGCCGGATTTGCCGAAAGCTTCAATAAAATTGGGGATAGCTTGAATAAGGCCGAGCAGGCCTTTACCAATGCCAAAAAACAATTATCTACCGGGAACGGAAACCTCATGGTAAAAGCCGAGCAAATGAAACGCATGAATGGCATGAAAACCAATAAAACACTTCCCTCCAATTTATTGGGGGATGCTTTTCTCGAGGAGGACCTGGAATCCGATGCAGAAAGCCAAATGGAGGAATCCGATGCAGATTAAGGAGACCCCTTTGGAGGAAATTTGGAAAATACGCCATTCCGTATTTTGGCCCGATAAACCCTTCCATTTTATTAAACTAAAAACAGATTCCGAAGGATTTCATTTGGGTTTATACCTTGAAAATAAATTGATTACCGTGGTTTCCTTATTTCAGGACCCAACGGGTTTACAGTTCCGTAAACTTGCCACCCTGGAACCTTATCAGGGGCAGGGATACGGAACCCATATGATGCATTTTCTTTTGGAGTATGCAAAAAATAAAAAAGCAGGCCGGTTATGGTGTAATGCCCGCTTGTCCAAGAAATCCTTCTATGAGAAATTCGGCATGAGGGAAACGGGCCATACCTATATTCAGGATGGAATCAATTTTACTATCATGGAATGTATGGATTGGTAATGTCTGTATCTAGTCCTTTCTGCTTCGTCCTTTCTAAAGAGTTTATTTAATTCTCTTTTGGTGAAATTATAAAAGCCATGGGAGAGGAATCAGGGAACGTTTCTATATCCCAAGTTTTTGGTACCTCATTACTAAAACGAACACTGAAGGAATAAAATGATTTTAACATCATAGTTTGATATAATGCTGATATAATATATATTTATATTTTTATTTAATTGTATTTATATGAAAACCGTTTTTTATTTCCTATGCCTATTGTTTTTCCCTCTGCATCCTATCCAGGCACAAAATCTGGACAAAGAGTATGAAGATGCTTTTATGCGTTTGGTGAGTCCTCTTCTGGCGAGAAAAACCAGCCCAGAGACCCATATAAAAATGCCGGTTTTGAATGGGGCCATCGTGTATCAGTATACCAGCCCCATGGATTCCTCTCTTAGTAAGGAAAAAATATACCGTTGCGTATTAAACTGGTATTATAAAACCTATCCCTATGGCCATTCTAACCTGATTGAATCGGATTTACACGAAGGGACTATATTAGCCCGTGGGGAATATACCTTTCCCTATTCAACCGGGCTGGAAGACCTGAAAATGAAATTGCATTATATGCTTCATTGTTCCATTCGGTATGGAAAATACCGGATTCGGTTTTATGAAATTGAGCCCGAGGATCAGGTTCAGGAAGAAAATGATTTTGGTAAAATCTATTCTCATTTTGAACCCAGAGACCTGATGAAAATGTACGAAACCTATTTATCCTATCCCTCCCCCCCGGAATTTGCGGTGGAGAAAATGGAAGGGATTCATCGGTATTTCATGCATTTATTGGACTCCTTTTCAAAAACCCTTCTTTCCTGGACCCGGATAAAAACAAAAAAAGATTTTTAGGGGTAAGATTATTATACAAATTATCCAATCAATGGTTTTTAAAGTTTATAGAATAATTTAATTATTACCTTCGATCTTCAAAAAAACAAGCGAAGATGAAGGATGAAAAGGTCATTAAAAGGGCATTAATTTCGGTTTATTATAAAGATGGCCTGGATAAAATTGTTCAATTATTGCATAAAAATCAGGTTATAATCTATTCTACGGGAGGAACAGAGAAGTTTATCCGAGATTTAGGTATTCCGGTGATCCCGGTGGAAGATATAACCGCCTATCCTTCCATTTTAGAGGGTAGGGTAAAAACCCTTCATCCAAAGGTATTTGGTGGTATTTTAGCCCGAAAAGGAAACGAATCGGATGCCCGGGAAATGGAGCAATATGATATTCCCTTTTTGGATTTGGTATTGGTAAATTTATATCCCTTTGTAGAAACCCTTCGTTCAGGAGCCTCTGAAGAGGATATTATTGAAAAAATTGATATCGGGGGCATATCCCTGATTCGTGCCGGGGGTAAAAATTTTAAGGATATTACCCTTATCGCTTCTCCATCAGAATATCCTTTATTAGAAAATATTCTGGAAAATGGAGGAACCACTAGCCTGGAGCAAAGAAAGGATCTTGCCAAAAAAGCCTTTCAGGTTTCCTCTGCCTATGATGCTCAAATTTTTGATTATTTTAATTCCCAAAGCGCTCAACCAGAGCCCTATGTCCTCTTGGGTGCCCCCTCCCCGCTTCGATACGGAGAAAACCCCCATCAAAAAGGATTCTTTTTCGGTGATCTTTCTGAAATTTTTGAAAAGCTTCATGGAAAGGAATTATCGTATAATAACCTGGTCGATATCGATGCCGGAATTCATTTAATGCATGAATTTAATTCCCCAACATTTGCTATTTTAAAACATAATAACCCTTGTGGAATGGCCTCCAGGCCTACCCTGCTTGAGGCATGGGAGGCTTCCCTGGCCTGCGACCCTGTTTCGGCTTTTGGCGGGGTTTTGTTTAGTAGCCAGGTAGTGGATTTGGATTCGGCTAAATCCATACATAAAATTTTCTTTGAGGTATTAATTGCTCCAGGATTTAGCTCTGGAGCCCAGACCCTTCTGGAAGAGAAGAAAAATCGGATCTTATTAGTTCAAAAAGAAGGTAAATTTTCCCCCTTTCATTTTAAAACCTTATTGAATGGGTTTATTGGCCAGGATATGGACCAATCTATGGAACTACCCTCCACATGGAAAAAAGTTACCGAAAAAGAAATTACTCCTTCGGAATCGGTCGACTTGTTATTTGCTCTTAAAATTGTAAAGCATACCAAATCCAATGCGATCATTTTGGTTAAAAATGAACAAATGATTGGAATTGGGCTGGGTCAAACTTCCCGCGTGGATGCCCTGAACCAGGCCATTGCCAAAGCAAATCATTTTGGATTTGATTTAAAGGGGGCTGTCATGGCTTCGGATGCTTTTTTCCCATTCCCTGATTGTGTGGAAATTGCATCAGGGGCCGGGATTTCTGCCATAATTCAACCTGGAGGCTCCATTAAGGACCAGGATTCTATCGATGCTTGCAATCATTCCGGTATCGCTATGGTTTTCACCTCTATCCGACATTTCAAGCATTAAAACCCATTTTGAAAATTTTTAAGAGAATTTTTTAGTTTTTAATTTGCAAAAAATAAAAAAGGTGGGTTTTAGTCTATATTTGCTAAACTTCTATATTGCTTCCTGACTTTCAATGGGCCTGTTTAACTTTTTTACGCAAGAAATTGCTATCGACCTGGGTACTGCCAATACCCTTATTATTCATAATGACAAAGTAGTGGTGGATGAACCCTCCATTGTTGCCCTGGACCGGAAAACAGGAAAACTCATAGCGATCGGAAAACAAGCTATGCAAATGGATGGGAAAACACATGAAAATATTCGCACTGTACGCCCCCTTAAGGATGGGGTAATTGCCGATTTTGATGCCGCCGAGCATATGATACGGGGTATGATAAAAATGATTAACGGGGGAAAGGGTTGGCTTTTCCCATCCCTAAGAATGGTAATCTGTATACCTTCTGGTATTACTGAGGTTGAAAAAAGAGCGGTTCGGGATTCTGCCCAAATTGCCGGGGCAAAAGAAGTCCATCTGATTCATGAACCTATGGCCGCTGCTATTGGAATTGGCATTGATGTAGAAGAACCTATGGGTAATATGATCATTGATATTGGAGGGGGTACCACAGAAATTGCGGTCATTGCCTTATCCGGTATTGTTTGCGACCAATCCATCCGGGTCGCTGGCGATAATTTTGATTCCGATATCGTAAATTATATGCGCCGTCAGCATAATATCCTAATCGGTGATCGTACCGCTGAAAAGATTAAAATTGAAGTAGGATCAGCCTTACCTGAATTACCCGATCCTCCTGCCGATTTTGCGGTTCAGGGAAGGGATTTAATGACTGGTGTACCTAAGCAAATCATGGTATCCTATACCGAAATAGCCCATTGCCTGGATAAATCAATTTCAAAAATTGAAGAAGCTATTTTAAAAGCATTGGAAATTACCCCTCCGGAATTATCGGCTGATATTTACCAAACCGGAATTTATTTAACCGGTGGCGGTGCCTTATTACGCGGATTGGATAAAAGAATTCAAACGAAAACCAAGCTTCCTGTGCATGTAGCCGAGGACCCCCTTCGTGCAGTGGTAAGAGGCACGGGAATTGCTTTGAAAAATATTCAAAACTTCAGATTTTTAATGCCTTAAATCCAGGCTGAATGCAGAATTTATGGGTTTTCCTATTTAGGAATCGGGCCTTTTTTTGGTTCTTGGCCTTTGAATTTTTAAGCTTCTTTTTCATTTTCCGATATAATCCCTATCAGGGTGGATTGTATTTCAATAATGCAAATCGAATTATTGGCGGTATTTATCAAAAAAAAGCCGAGGTTCAATCCTATTTATCACTGAAAAACACCAACCAATCCCTGGCCGAAGAAAACGCTCAATTGCGTAAACTACTCAACTCGTCTTTATATTCGGTTAAATCCAACCAGAAAACCATAAAGGATAGTATCAATAAACAACAGTATACCTTTACCGTAGCCAAGGTGGTAAATAATTCCACCACAAGAAGGAATAATTACCTTACCCTGGATAAGGGGAAATTAGCTGGAATCGTTCCCGGAGATGGGGTTATTTTTCCAAAAGGCATCGTCGGGGTGGTTATGGATGTAAGCGATCATTATTGTACGGTCCTATCTATATTGCATGAAAAAAGCCGGATTAGTGTGCGGGTTAAAAAAACCAAAAACATAGGCTCCATGTATTGGGATGGGTTTAATTCTGAAATATTATCCGTCAATGATATCCCTAATTTTGTGGATGTAAAACAAGGCGATACCATTGAGACCTCTGGTTTTTCGCTTTTCCCTATGGGTATTCCTATTGGTACTATCCAATCTTCCGGGAATCATAACGGGGAAAGCTCTCTTTCCATTAAGATCAAGCTCATGGCCGATCTGAATAAATTGGATGAGGTTTATATTGTGAATAATAAATTCTCTTTGGAAAAAAAGTCTTTAGAAGATAAATCTTTGGAAACCAACTAGAAAAAATGAACATTATTCTATCCAATCTCTTTCGTTTTATTGTTCTGGTTGCCATCCAGGTTTTATTCCTGAACAATATTTCCTTATATAATCTAGCTGTACCCTACCCCTATATTCTATTTATTATATTATTACCCCTGGATATACCTATTTTCTGGCTTTACTTTTTTTCCTTTTTATTGGGATTGACCATCGATGTTTTTTCCAATACCCCCGGCATTCATGCTGCCGCCTGTTGTATTATGGCCCTGGCAAGGATTGTTACCCTAAGTTTTATGAATTCACGCGGATCAAGCGAGTTTGAAACGCTTCCATCCATTCGAAATATTGGTTTTGATAGGTTTATCACGTATGCGGGTATTTTGGTGGTTGTGCACCATTTATCCCTATTCATTATAGAGATTTTCCGCTTTTCGGAAGTTTTTTACATTATTTTAAACGTCATAGGAAGCTCTATTTTTACATTATTCCTTGTAGTTTTATCTCAGTATATTTTCTTCGGCCAGAGGACCAAATAAATAATGAATAATTTCTTCGAGCGCAGGTTTGTCATCCAGACTATTTTTGTGGTAGTCCTGTTATGCCTTTTATTGCGCTTGTTTTATATTCAAATTATTGACAGAACCTATTTCCTGGCATCCGAAAACAATGTTTTAAGAAAAATGATTGTTTACCCTGCCCGCGGTGTGGTTCTGGATAGAAAAGGTAAGATCCTGGTAGAAAATGTTCCCGTTTACGATTTATTGGTTAGCCCCAGGGAAGTAAAACCATTTGATACCGCAGGCTTATGTAGTTTGCTTGGAGTGGATAAAATGGAATTTGAACGCAGGTTCGATGAAGCCAAGGATGATTCTCCGCGTAAGCCCTTTATCATAGAAAAGCAATTATCGACCGAAACCTATTCCCGGCTTCAAGAAAGGCTATTTGCTTATAAAGGCTTTTATGTGGAGAATAGAACGGTCCGCTCCTATCCAAAACCCATCGCAGCCCAATTACTCGGTTATGTTGGAGAGGTAGACGATAAAATCATTAAAAAGCAGAATGGATTTTACCGTCAGGGCGATTATATTGGATTAAGCGGCATTGAGGGATCCTATGAATCTATTTTGAGAGGACAAAGAGGGGTTCGAAACGTTTTATACGATGTGCATAACGTAGAAAAAGGGAGTTATGAAAATGGGAAATACGATACCCTGGCTGTTTCCGGAATGAAATTAATATCCACCATTGATGCCGATTTGCAGGCCTATGGGGAGAAATTAATGCATAATAAATTAGGAAGCATTGTCGTGATAGAGCCGCAAACAGGGGAAATTCTGGCTTTGGTTTCCAGCCCAACCTACGATCCCAATTTACTGGTTGGCAGGGATAGAGGTAAGAATTTTAGCAAATTATATCTCGATCCCTATATTCCCTTGTACATGCGGCCTTTACAGGCCTATTATCCTCCTGGATCCACCTTTAAACCGGTTCAGGCCCTTATTGGTGAGGAAGAGAAATTGATTGAACCCAGTACCGTATTTCCAGGAGGAATTGGGTATTATGCCGGCAATCACCTAGTTAAAAATTTTCACCCAATTCCGCCTCTGGATTTGAAAGGGGCCATTGAATATTCCTCGAATTCCTATTTCTGTCATGTATTTCATGATATTATCGAAAAGGGATTAAATCTTGGCGTGAGCGGGAATTTTAATGAATGGAGAAGGTATGTTGGTTTATTTGGATTTGGCAGCCCGCTTGGTATCGATTTACCGAATGAAAAAAGAGGACGAGTCCCTACCCCTGCCTTATACGATAAAGTGCATGGAAAGGGCCATTGGAATTCCAATACCATTATTTCCCTGGCTATTGGACAAGGAGAATTGGATGTGACGCCATTGCAAATGGCCAATGAAATGGCCGCTATTGCTAATAAAGGGTTTTACTATACTCCTCATTTAATTAAAGGAGTAGGAAATAAGAATTTTGTTAAAGAATCCTTCCTTGTAAAGCATTCGGTAGGTATTGATCCTGCCTATTTCGATATTGTCATGGACGGGATGCAATTGGTAGTGGAAAGAGGTACAGCCAGGGCGGCTTTTCTACCCGGATTAAATATATGCGCAAAAACAGGAACCGCCGAAAACCCCCATGGGGAAGATCATTCTGTATTCGTTGCCTTTGCACCAAGGGAAAACCCTAAAATTGCCATTTCAGTTATTGTAGAGAACGGGGGACAGGGAGCCCATTGGGCCGCCCCAATTGCCAGTTTGATGATTGAGAAATATTTAAGAGATTCTATATCCCGTCCAGCCTATGAAAAAAGGATGATGGAAGGTTCTGTATTGCCCCCTGTGGATAGTAAAGGGAAGCCTATACCCATTCCGGGTAAAAAAACAGGGCCAAAGGATAGCCTACATTCAGGCGATAGTCTGAAACCAGGGACTAAAATGGCCCGCCTAAAGGGAAATTCCTATAAATTAACCTTGGTTAAAAACGAATAAAGCCTATGGAATCCAAGAAAGGATTATTCTTTAATATTGACCTGGTCATTTTATTGATCTATGCCCTATTAGTAGGTATTGGTTTAATGTCAATTTATTCCGCCAGTTATGACCCTAACCATGCCTCCCTCTTTGATTTTTCTAAACCATATGGGAAACAAGTCATCTGGATTGGGATTTCTTTTCTCATAGCCTGTTTAATTCTATTATTAGATAGTCGCTTCTTCTCTACTTTCGCCTATGGATTTTATGGCCTTACCATCCTCTCCCTGGTAGCGGTTTTATTTTTGGGGAAATTGGTGAATGGAAATAGAGCTTGGTTTGAATTTGGAGGTTTTCGGTTGCAACCTGCCGAATTTGCTAAACTCTGTACCTGTTTGGCGATTGCCAAGTTTCTGGGTGGAACCAATGCCCGATGGCAGGATCTTAGAACCAGGATTGGAGCGATGGTCATCATTCTTGTGCCTTTTAGTTTAATTATGCTTCAGGACCCTGGTTCTGCCCTTACCTTTACGGCTTTCATATTCCTATTGTACCGGGAGGGCTTACCTGGCTGGGTACTTTTAATTGCCCTTCTTGGCATAACCTTTTTTGTTACCGCCCTTTTGGTTCAACCCCTCTATATCCTGATAGGCATCATAGTCTTAGGAATTTTGACCTATTATTTTATGCGAAAAACCAGGGAAAACACTGCCCTTCTCACCTTTTGTGTGGTATTTTCCAGTATTATCATTTTCACAGTGCCTTATATTACCAACCATGTTTTAAAACCCCATCAAAGAGTGCGGGTAAATAACCTGGTGGGAAAGGATATCAATCTCAAAGGAAATTATTATAATGTAAATCAATCACAAATTGCCATTGGATCAGGCCGGTTTCTTGGGAAAGGCTTCTTACATGGCACTCAGACCAAATTTGAATTTGTTCCGGAGCAAACCACCGATTTTATCTGGTGTACCGTAGGAGAAGAATGGGGATTCCTGGGTTGCCTGGTCGTTATTGGACTTTATTGTGCTCTTTTATTTCGAATATTGGTTCTTGCCGAAAGGCAGAGGGATCCGTATGGCCGTATTTATGCTTATGGAATTGCCTCCATATTCTTTTTCCATATTATCATTAATATAGGGATGACCATTGGCATTGTTCCGGTTATAGGCATACCTTTACCCTTTTTAAGCTACGGGGGATCCTCCCTGGTAAGCTTTACGACCATGCTTTTTATATTACTTAGGCACGATTCTTCCAGAACGTTCCTCCGCTAAAAAATTGGATCGGGGAAAATTAACGCCCTCCGGCAAATTTCCGGTTTACAATATTCTTAAAGAGCTCGGCAACGGCTTTTTTCCCCTCCCAATTAAATGGACCAGCAATCTCATTTTGTAAAAATTGAAAAGCTTGCTCAGAGGAATTAAAAGAATCGATCATGGTAAGCGTTCTGTCATAAATGGCCGGATCTCCCTGGAATAGGGTCTTGATAAATAGTAAATGCTCATTTAAACCAATGGCTTTACGAATATCCTTTACCGGAAGATTGCCTAATTTATTCAGTAAACTAGGTTCCCTTTTTTGGTTTCCCATGAATTCGTGGACGTTTTTTGGATGCCCTTCCGTGCCGGGAAGGGGCGCTTTCGAATTTCCTTGGAATGGTTCATTTGGGGAAGGATTAGGATGAGAGGGTGCTTGTTTTTGACCTTCCTCTAGTTGATAATTTAGATCTCTTAAGGCTTTTAATTCCTGGTTAAAACTTTCATTTAGGGACCCTGGTACAGGACTTTCTTGTATGTCGGGATTTTTGAATTTCCCATTCAAGCTGTTTTGAAATTCCTTTAATCTTTCTTCGGGAACCTCATTTTTATCGGCAAAATAGGCCGCTTTTCTCTCGAGTTCCGGGGCAAAAACGCCCTGCTTATTGGTAAATGGTACTACAAAATTATTTTGGGTTTCTATGAAAGACTCATTACGACTTTTAACCGGAGGATTTTCCGGTGTATACTCCAAATTCGTTTTGGGGGAATTATTATGAATTCCCATATCCTGGTTTTCTTCCTCAATCAAATTCCTGGAACCGTGAGGATTTTCCTCAATTGGGGAACTATGGGATTCTTCCTTATTTTCCTCAGATATAAGCTCCTGGGGCGTCTCTAACAATCGCTCCAACTCTTTGGCATTGAATAGGTTCTTAAGAATATCGTCCCTCTCTCTTACATCGGGACTGGAGCCATTTATTTTTTTTAAAACTTCAAGATGATTAACCAGAAAATTTGCGTTCGCTAGAAATAAATCCAAATCAATCTCAGGAATACGATCCACGTTCCCGGTTAATTTAAGGTGTTGTGTTTTAAGATCCTGAAGAATAAAACTTATTTTATTCAACAAACTCTGTTTGTCCATATTAAAAAAGAGAGTTTAGCCGAATTACTTTTGATAATATCCAAAAATAGGCCGATTGAGGAAAAATAGTTAATAATTGTGGAAAAGTTGGTAAGTAACGATAAAGGAACACTAATTATGCCAATGTTTTCCACAGACCTATAAAACAAACATTTTTTTTAGATATTCGGTTTCCTATACCTGTTAATTTTGATCCAGCAAGAATTACTTTACAGAGGAAGTATCGAAGTCATAACAGGTTCTATGTTTTCCGGTAAAACGGAGGAACTCATGAGACGTTTACGTAGGGCCGAGATTGCAAAACTACGGGTAAATATTTTCAAACCCGCTATCGATAAACGATATGTGGAGAAGGCTATTGTTTCCCATGATTATAATTCTACCCTCTCCACCCCGGTCGAAAATGCCTCTTCTATATTATTATTATGTGGACAGGTAGAGGTGGTGGGTATCGATGAAGCTCAGTTCTTCGACCCCGAATTACCCAGTGTATGCGAAACCCTGGCCGATAAAGGCATTCGGGTTATTGTGGCGGGTCTGGACATGGATTTCCAGGGAAATCCTTTTGGACCCATGCCCCATTTAATGTCCATAGCCGATGAGGTTTTAAAATTACACGCGGTTTGTTTGGTATGTGGCAGGGCAGCCCTTTACTCTTATAGAATTGAAACGGATTCGCAGGATACAATTCTTCTTGGACAAAAAGAACGATACGAACCCCGATGCCGAATTTGTTATAATCTTAATTATTAATAGGAGTACTCTTATTGGTCAAGAATTAATTTTCGTACCCTTTTATTAAAACCGGATTTTCTGATTCCAGTAATTCGTTCCAGGGCAAGGAAATAATTGGCATTACCTTTTTCCTTTTTTCCACAGCGAAGCAGTTCCATGACCTTGGGGAATCCATTTTCTTTTTCAATTTTTTGTACCATTAAGCCATTAATAGCGTAGTCTATATATAAGGGGAAACCACTCGACCGATCAAAAACCAGGCTTTCATTATATAAACGTAACCAATCCGCATCCGGATGCTGATTAGCATATTCCTTTAATCTGGATAAAATATCCTTCCAGGATATTCCATAACTCCCGCCATATAAATATGCCGTTCCTTCATCTACGGGTCTATTGATACTATCCTGGGAAAGCACAAAATGTAATCGTTCATGCCAGAAATCATGGGGATCATAATTTTCAAAACTTGCCGTGGAAATCCCGTCTATATGCAATACAGAGTCATTTTCCTTTGAACTAATAGAATTTCGGGGATAAGCCGTATAATCCGACTTATAATCCACCCCCAATAATCTCAAAACTTCCGGGAAATTATCGGCGGCATAGTATAATTCCTTTTTGGGGGAGGCATTTAATTTTTTATCATAGCCAACCAACATGGTAAAAAACCTTTTGGCATTAGAATCCCTAAGGGTGTTTTTATAATAAACACGGGTATTGCCAAAGTCCTTATATTTCCAATTCAGGGTATTTTGTTTAAACGGAGAACTAAAAAAGTAATCATAGCCCTTTTTTCTTGCCAGAAGAGTAAAACAGGCTCTCAAAACAGGTTGATCTTTCCTGGTTCCTAAATAGGCCAATTGAATATAATAAAGGGAATCATTGAATGGAAGACAGTTTATGAAATATGGCTTATAGAAGGAATCGATAGCTTCCTCTTCTTCCATTTTTTTCATTTCATCCATAAGGGCTGAACTGGCCAAAAAATCCTGTTTATCTACCCGGGAATTTTCCTTATTGGATTTGGAAATTTGGGCGATAAAACTATTTAAGGAATGTAGAATTTGAATTCGGGTAAGGGAATCTTTGGGCAGATGAAGATTCGGGCCTAAAAGAATACCCTGACCCAGGATGGGAAGTTGGGTTCCGGGGAAGAAAAATAGGAAAAAGACTAGAAATAGTTTTTGCATCAGGATTTTTTTTTCCAAAATTCCTGAATCACTGGAATTTAAAATTGTAAAATATTGAAGGAGGAAAACTTACCTGGTTTGATGGTTCCGCTTAAAATGAAGGGGACTAATCCCAAAGAATTTTTGGAAATAATGGATAAAATGGCTTTGATCGAAGAACCCACATTCCAAGGATACCTGAACCAGAGGAAGATTTTTAAGGATTAATGTTTTTGAATGGTTTAAGCGTAAAAGAATTATATAACTTATGGGTGTCAGACCAGTATGTGCCTTGAAAGCCCGGATAAACCGACTAGTAGAAAGTTTAAATTCTTTTGAAATGGAATCAATATTTATTTTATCAGAAAATTTCAGGTTAAACCGTTTAACTACTTCATTTACAATTTCTATATCATCCCGATAGGCCATGCTTTTGTTTTCGGGTTCTTTTTGGTACCTAAAAACCAAGGTCTTAATAATCTCCTGGAGTGCTTTTCCCCGATCCAACTCCGTTCCGAAATGAAAATTCAAAATCATTTTAAAAAAAACAGGGTCTTCTATAAGGTTTTGAAATTGTAAACTATCCTTCCAGCTAAAATTTGCTCTTCCGGCAAAAAACCTTAACACTTCCGGGTTCAGATACAAAGAACAATAGGTCCATTTATCGGCATCAAAAAAGGAATTGGAATGAACTTCATAGGGATTGAAAATCACAATGGAATTAGTTTTTGCCAATAAGGTAGAATTGCCCAATGTAATTTTCTCAATTCCCTCCCTAATCAATCCAATGCTTAAACTATCATGAAAATGCATGGGAAATACCTGGTTTTGAAAGGTAGCCTCCTTTAATTCAAGATTGTCAAAATCAGAAAGATGGGTGGTTTTGATCCACATAAAAAGAAATTTCTTAGGCTAATACGATCATAACGCTCATTTCATACGCTTCCTAAATCTCAGGAAAATACCAATAGGATTTGCTTTGAAAACAGGTAACTAAATGAAATAGGGATTTTTAATCGGGAAACTAAATTGCAGAAGAATAGTTCTGTTAAAAAGAAGTGGTGATAGTTGGAATCGAACCAACGACACAAGGATTTTCAGTCCTTTGCTCTACCAACTGAGCTATATCACCGTTTTTCTTTGGGACTGCAAAAATAGTGGGATTTTGCGTAACATAAAATTTTTATCAAAATAAGTTCGAGTTCTTTTTAATTATTAAACTTGTGTTTGGTTAAATGGTTAATAACAAATGGTTTCTCAAATTATATTTCTTTTGTTTTTTCTGGGTTCGGTCTATTTTTTTGCCAGAAATATGGTTAAAATCAGGAAAAATATAGGGCTAGGCAGGGATATACCTTTAGGCGGCTCGTCCAAAGATCGGTTCTTAACCATGGCCCGGGTGGCCCTTGGGCAAAGTAAAATGGTTACCAGACCCCTGGCTGGTATCATGCATATCCTTATCTATATGGGATTTATCTTGATTAATATAGAGGTATTGGAGATCCTTTTGGACGGAATTCTAGGTACCCACAGGCTATTTTCCTTCCTGGGCGGTTTTTATAATTTCTTAATAGGATTTTTTGAAATCCTTGCTGCAGGGGTACTCCTTGCCTGTTTTGTCTTTCTTATACGAAGACATGGAGGTAGGTTGAAACGGTTTACCGGAATCGAAATGAAAATCTGGCCCAGATCCGATGCGGATATTATTCTGGTCACGGAGATTCTGCTTATGACGGCCTTTTTAACCATGAATGCAGCCGACCATAAACTTCAAATCCTTCATTTTAGCCATTATATACAGGCTGGGAGCTTTCCATTAAGTTCCTTTTTAATGCCATTTTTACCTTCGAGCACGGCAGGGCTGGAATTCCTGGAACGATTTTGCTGGTGGTTCCATATTCTGGGAATCCTTGTTTTTTTAAACTACCTGCCTTATTCCAAACATTTCCATATTATTTTGGCCTTCCCCAATACTTATTTCTCCAACTTAAAGCCTAAGGGACAATTTCTGAATATGGAACAGGTAACCGGCGAGGTAAAAGCTATGCTGGATCCCAGTTTTATTCCGGCTACTCCGGAAGGAACCGCTTCAAAATTTGGTGCAAAGGATATACCTGACCTTTCGTGGAAAAATTTAATGGACGCCTATTCCTGTACAGAATGCGGTCGTTGCACCTCAGAATGTCCCGCTAATCTTACCGGTAAATTATTAAGCCCTCGTAAAATTATGATGGATACCCGGGATAGAATGGTGGAATTAGGGAATTATAAGGAAAAAAATGGACAGGATGCCTTAGACAATAAAACCTTATTACACGATTATATTCTTCCGGAGGAAGTCTGGGCCTGCACTACCTGCAATGCCTGTACCCAAGCCTGCCCGGTCAATATTGACCCTTTACATATTATTGTCCAATTACGTCAATACCTGGTCATGGAAGAATCCCAGGCGCCTGCTTCTTTAAATGGGATGTTTAATAATATTGAAAATAATGGAGCCCCATGGCCTTTTTCTCCTTCCGATCGACTAAACTGGGCTAATTCCTAAATGCATTGCAGATTATGATAAATCGTCCTGAATTAAAAATCAGAACCATGGCCGATATGGCCGCTTCGGCAGAAAAACCGGAAATATTATTTTGGGTAGGATGTTCCGGAAGCTTTGACGAGCGCTCCCAACGGATTACCCGTTCCCTAGCCCTGATCCTTCAGCATGCCGGAATCTCCTTTGCGGTATTGGGAATGGAAGAATCCTGTACCGGTGATCCGGCTAAAAGAGCCGGGAATGAATTTCTTTTTCAAATGCAGGCCCTGTCTAATATCCAGGTTTTAAATGGCTATGAGATTAAAAAAATCGTAACCGCCTGTCCGCATTGTTTTAACACCATTAAAAATGAATACCCAGGCTTGGGAGGGAATTATGAAGTCATTCATCATTCTACCTTGATCGAACAATTATTCCAGGAAGGGAAACTGGTTCCTGAAAATGGGGGGTCTTTTAAAGGAAAAAAAATTACCTATCACGATCCTTGCTATCTAGGAAGAGGTAATGGGGTGTTTGAAGCCCCTAGGGAAGTCCTGGCACAATTGGATGCCGATCTGGTGGAAATGAAACGGAATAGAGCCAAGGGCCTTTGTTGTGGGGCAGGGGGAGCCCAAATGTTTAAGGAGCCTGAAAAGGGGAATAAGGATATTAATATTGAACGGGTTGGGGAAGCTTTATCCCATAATCCCACTATAATTGCCGCTGGATGTCCTTTTTGCATGACTATGCTACGCGATGGGGTCAAGCATTTCGAAAAGGAATCGGAGGTAGAAGTATTAGATATAGCCGAATTAACCGCTAAAAGAGTAGGCCTTATAGATTAATAAGGCCCTCCCTTTCGTTCTCTCTATGCTATGGTAACTACCAAATTGGTTCCGGTTACCACTGCAGAATAGATTTTCAAAGCACGGGTGCTACCACCAGAATTTTGAGGTCCCTGGATGATAGATCCTGTATTGGTATATTCTGATGCATGTAAATTGCATAGAATATAGCTTTTAGCGGGTACCCAGGATAGAGAACCGCCTTGGTGAGGACAAAGGGATTCTGTGGCTACAAAAGAAGAAGGGGTATTTCCTGAGGCAATACGAAATACGAGAACGGATCCATTAATGACTACCTGATCCCCAATATTGATTAAGCTGGTAGATAGGTTTACCGTTACGGTACTACCAGATCCATTATTGGCGGGACTAGGGGTCTGGGTAGATTTCGAGCAGGATCCCAATGCGGATGCCCCGCAAACGGCTATCAAGCCTAAACTTAAATTTTTAATAAATTGTTCTCTGTCCATTGTATAGTTATTATGTAAGGATAATTGGTGAAATGCTTGTCTTAAAACTTTCCTATAAATTAAAGGCTCTAATATTGAGAGTTCAATAACTCAAATGGGTTATATTTTATTCCCCCCCTGTTTAATGTGTTTTTCCAAAACCATAATGGAGGGAAACACTGGTACCGAAAGAAATTAATTCAAGCTTCCCTTGCCCTACTCCGGCAAAGGGCAATTTCAGATAGGGGCTAATGCCAAAACTTGCCCGGTTGTTTAAGCGGTAATGGTATTCAAGAACGAAATCAGCGACACTCAAAATATTCTTGTTACGGTTATATATCGAATAGGTATAGGAATTAACGGGCAGTCCACTGGAAGGATTCACAGTAGAACCAGGTACAAAATTGATGGTATAGGTTTCCTCGTGCATGAAATAAGTGGAAACCCCGGCATTCAAATAAAATTGGGACCTATTTTTTTTATAGAAGGAATAACCTATTTCGAGAGGTATATCAAAGACCTTGCAATTTGCGTCAATAGACTGAAGATGAGTCCAATAACTGGGGAAACTACTGTTCGCATAGGCCTGGTCACTGGCCTGGTACAATTTTGGCCCGTAAATAAGGCCTGCGGAAACTTTCCAACGATCCGTTAAATTATATCCTAATTGAGCCCCCAAATTAAAAGCTACCTGCGTGGAATTTATGGAGCCAACTTCATTAAAATCAGGAGCGGCTAATACGGAAATAAACCAATAATTATCTGGTTTCGAAATTTCCCTATCTCTTTTTGATTTTTTGGGTTTTATCCGTATATCTATATCTTGCTTCCAGGGAAAAACAGCATAAGTAGGTAATGATATTCCATAGCTTCTTGCTATAAGGGTATCCAATCCCGGTATACGGTAGCTTGTGTTTGACACTTTATATAAATTCCTATCCGAATTAATTTCCGATTCATTATGGATCTCCAAAAACTGTTTTCTCCTATTTAGTCCATCCTTTGATGGGTAGTTGCTTAAAAATCCAGGAAACTTATCGGAAAGCCTACTATCATTACCTGGTTTTTTGGAATGTTTTGATGTATTAGAATAGCCCCCTTTAGTTTTAAAATCTTTCTTAGGGGAGTTTTCTATGGAGTATTTATCCTTTAACCCAAATTTGGGCGCATCCCTGACGGATCCAGGGCCTTCAACCAGGGGGTTAATTCTAGCTTTCTTATTCTCATTTAGAGAATTGGAATCTAAACCAATTTCGTTCTGATTATTTTTATCGCTTCTAGGTACTGAAACTCCCTTCGATCCTGCATCAAAATGGTGCTTTTTTCCAGATTTGTTTACAGTTTCAAAATGGTTTTTCAGGGAGGCCTCTTTTGGAAACAAACGAAAATAATTTCCCCCCAGTAGACCCAGGGCAGATAATAAAAGAATAAGACTCAGCAAACGAATAAACCAGTACCGGTTACGGGATTCTCTAAGCCTGGGTTCTAATTTTTCCCAGTCCTCTTCCCGGAAGGGGTGCTCAGCCTCTTCAAACTTGTCCTTAAGCTTACTAAAAAAATAATCCCTATTATCGTCCAAGGCTTTATGAATTAAATGGATCTGATCATATCTTTTAAATTCTCCCTTGCCTTAAAAAGATTGGATTTGGAAGTACCCACAGAGATAGATAATCGCTGAGCAATTTCTTCATGGCTAAAACCTTCCACAACAAATAAATTAAACACCGTCCTATACGCCAGGGAAAGTTTTTGAACCAACCGTATTAAATCCTGGTATTGCATTTTTTCTAATGCAGATTCTTCCTCGCTGGGGATATGGGTATTTTCAATATCTTCCATAAATTGTTCTTTTAGGTTTGCCCGATAAAAATCAATAGCCGTATTGACCATAATTCTTCGGATCCAATTTTTTAAGGGTACTTCCTTCTTTTTTGTATATAGCTTGGTAAAGACTTTAAGGAATCCATCATTTAGGATTTCAACGGCATCTTCCCTGGAACTTGCATACCGTAAACAAATATTTAATCCCATACTATAATATTCCTTGTATATAGCCTTTTGGCAATGACGATCCATTCGGATACAGCCCTGAATCAGGATTTCTTCGGATTTTTCAGTCATTATGTAAAACTATGGGCCATTTTTCTATTAATGGAACAAATACCAAAATGGTTTTTGCCTTAATACAGGTTTGTTGTGTTTTATCTCGGCCTCTATCTAATCTCTACGGCAATTGAGATACCTGGGTTGCCTGGCAAGAGGGGGCTTTTTTCTTTATAGTTAAAAAAAAGTCCAGGCTGACGACTCAACCTGGACCTTTTGTTAATAAACGATAAAACGGTAGACTATCTACAGGTATTCTTTACGTAGTAATAACCAAATAGTTGCCTGAAGTTACCGCTGTAGTATAAACTTTTAGATTTGCGGTAGTGCCTGCTGCCCTTCCATTTGGGCCAACAATATTCACACCGGCTGTATTAAATTCTGCAGCATGATCAGCACATAAAATATACGGACCGTTAGCTTTCCAGTTTAAGTTTCCTCCCTGATGGGTGCACTGACCTTGCACTGCAACAAAAGAAGCCGGGGCATTGGCAGCGGCAATGCGGAACACCAGAATTCCATTGGTTCTTACCTGGGAACCTACCGTTAAAAGGCTGGTTGCCAAGTTAACTGCAGTTTGATTTGATGCCAATGTAGGTGCTCCTGTTCCGGTACTTGTACCGGTCGTTCCTGTACCCGTTCCTGTAGTACCTGTACCCGTTCCCGTAGTTCCAGTACCGGTTGTTCCGGTACCTGTTCCGGTTGTTCCGGTACCTGTTCCAGTAGTTCCTGTGGTTCCTGTGGTTCCAGCTCCGGTAGTTCCGGTACCTGTTCCAGTGGTTCCTGTTCCGGTAGTTCCGGTGGTTCCGGTACCAGTGGTTCCACTACCTGTAGTTCCTGTTCCGGTTGTTCCGGTACCAGTAGAACCCGTACCGGTAGAAGCAACTGTCTTGGCAGGTGCTGGTGAAGGGATGGATCCGTTATTTGTACAACCCGCACAAACGGCGATTAATCCCAAGCTCAAACGTTTAATGAATTCTTCTCTTTCCATAGGATAAAATTTTATTAAAACATAATTAACGTACTGAAGATTTATTGGTCACCCCCTTCTGGGAGACTAAGGTAAATACCCGGCCAATGGCGAAGGCTAAACGAACCCCACCGGATTTCCAGGATTTTTGGGTATTGGGAATAAAATTATTCTCTAGAATATATTCGGAGTTTTGGAACTGAATGACAAATACGTGACCTCCCGTTTCAATCTCAAGTCCTAATCCCAAAGGATTATAATAGGTTGCCGATAATTTACTTTTATCTACTCTTCCCAGAAAGGATGCATTTACCAATTGGTAATCGGCCAATAAGGCCATTCGCTTCGTCACTTTTAAACGGCCGGAAATACCAAGGGAATACATACGGGAATGGTCTGCATTATCTATAGGATGTACCTGGTATAAATACGAAGGGGAAACTTCCAAGGAAAGCCGTTCACCAAATTTTCTCCCGATAATAATCTGGTAGAAATAGGAGGATCTTCCATATTCATTGGAAAAGCGAGCGGAATCCAAGGCACTGAATGCTTTCGCTGTATTGATACCTATTTGTCCAAAGAGGCTCAAACTAAGAGGCATCTCATTCTTTTCTGTCTGTTGTAAAAGCTTATATTTCAAATTCAGATCGTACATTTCAAATTCCCTGCTTCGCCCAAATCCCAATTGCAAACGGTTTGTGATTCCATAATCAAAACCAAAAAAGATATCATAGGCGGCATCCAATCCATACAGGGAGTGAGAACCCCCATAAGTACCGCTTATATCCCCAAAATTATGCCGTATAATAAAATTTAGGTCTCCTGCTTTTTGATTTTCTAAGGACTGGGATAAAATGACCCGGGTTCCTTTAAAAGTAGACCGAACCGGTACAGGCTTTAAGTCTACGGCCGTTAAGGAGCTTAAAAGAGAGTCTGCATTCTGGGCACTTGCCTTGAAAACAAATAGAACAATAAAAACAAAAAATAAAAAAGAGCGAGATGATCTGTTCATGGGTATATAATTAATGGTTATCGTAGAATCCTTCAACCGTTACTTTTATCACTTCGCTTACTTTTGCGAAGACTATCTTAGGAATCTCAATTTTATGATCTGCACAAGGAACGTTAAATTCCGAGTTCAATTTGATCAACCCATTTTTTACCGTAATAATTCCTTTGATTTCTCTGGGCTTATCCACTCCATGCATGCTTAAAACGCCATTCGCCCGAACCGGATAAACCCCATCTTTCGAAAAATTAACACTATCCAAAAGAACTCCTTTAAATTTTGCTACCGGGTATTTATCACTTTCCATATAGCTTTCATTAAAATGATCCTCCATCAAGCTTAATGGAAATTTAAAACTCTTCACCATGACCTGAAATACTATGGTTTTGGTATTTTTGATAATTACCGAAGATGCGGTCTTGGATTCAGCATTTATATCTTCGACCGGGGTCTTTGAATAAAAGCTAATGGTAAAATTTTTTGAGGTCAATGCTCCGGATTGAGCAAGGCTTGCAAAAGGGGAAAGTCCCATTGAAACAAGAATAACGAATAAACCAATTTTGATTTTCATAAAGGGGATTTTTAACAATTTTATCGGATAACGCTTTTTTGATTAGGCTCGTTGCCTGATCAATAAAAAAAAAATATTTCAAAAACCAGAAACTATGGATTTTTCTAAAATAGAATCATATTCCCCATCCTCGAAAGTTTGGATATATACCTCGGATAAAGAATTTAATTCTGAACAAGTCCCCATTATAGCTTCCAGTCTGAATAGCTTTGTCAAAAATTGGACCGCTCATTCCAAATTGTTACAATCAACCTATTTAATTGCCTTTAATCGGTTTATTATTTTAATCGTCGATGAGAGTAAGGCCGGTGCAAGCGGATGCTCTATTGATGCTTCCGTTCGGTTTATGAAAGGACTGGGAGAAGAATTTGGCCTTGATTTCTTTAACAGAATGCTTTTTGCCTATAAGGAAGGAGAAAAGGCTATCGTTTTGGATAAAGAAAATTTTGAAAAATCCATCCGATCAGGAAACATTCACCGGGAAACCCTCGTTTTTAACAACCTGGTTCGAAACAAGGAGGAATTGGGAAGATTGTGGATAGTTCCACTCAAAGAAAGCTGGTTTGGGGATTATTTTGCTCAGCCTTTAAAAAAAGAAACCTGGTCTTAAAATAAAAAGACCAGGTTAAATAAATTAACTAATAAGTACGCTTCCTTATTCAGGAATCACTTCAAATGGCACTTTAATTTTAACTTCTTTGTGTAGGTTCACATTAGCCACGTAGGTTCCAATGAATTTCACATCGGAATCGAAAGTGATTTTACGACGATCTACATCAAATCCTAGTTTCTTAATAGCCTCTGCAATTTGCAAGGCATTCACTGCCCCGAAAATTTTACCTGTTTGACCAGCCGCTTTTGCACCAATAGCCAAGGTTTTACCCTCTAAGCCTTCTGCAATTACTTCGGCATCTTTTTTTAATTTATCTTGTTTAAACTGAACCTGTTTAAGGTTTTCGTTTAAAACTTTTCTATTGGACTCGGAAGCAATGACTCCAAAACCCTGGGGAATTAAAAAATTTCTGGCAAAACCAGGTTTTACCTTTACAATTTCATCCTTTTCACCCAGATGCTTAACATCCTGTTTTAAAATAATTTCCATTTCGTCAGTCTATTTTAGTGAATCTGTAACGTAAGGAAGCAGAGCAAGATGGCGGGCTCGTTTAACTGCCTGTGCAACTTTTCTCTGGTATTTTAAGGAAGTACCGGTTAATCGGCGAGGTAAAACCTTACCCTGGTCATTCACAAATTTCAAAAGGAAATTCGCATCCTTATAATCAATATATTTAATTCCGTTTTTCTTAAAACGGCAATATTTTTTCCGGGTTTCCTCAACCTTTGGAGGCGTTACGTACGATATTTGATCAGCCATGGTGGGTTTCTCCTTCTAATTTTAAGGCTTTAGCAGTGGTGTTTTTAGGCGCTAAAGTTCCGGTTCTTTTTCTCTCATTATAAGAGACGGCATGCTTATCAAGGGCAACCGTTAAAAATCGTACAACGCGTTCATCCCGTTTATACTCGATTTCCAGTTTCCCAACCAATTCGCCGGGTGCTTTGAATTCGGTTAAATGATAATAACCGGTTGTCTTCTTACTGATCGGGTAAGCTAATTTTCTCAAACCCCAATTGTCTTCATGGACAATTTCGGCACCATTATCCAGTAGAATTTTCTTAAACTTGGCAATTACCTCCTTAGAAACTTCTTCTGATAATAGTGGGGTAAGAATGATCGTGGTTTCGTACTGATTCATTTCTTTCCTTGAATTAATATCCGTAAGGTTTGTTACGGGGCTGCAAATATAGAAAATATTTTAATTAGTATAGGGTTCAAATACTTAATTTAGCAAAGTGAGCCGATTCGTTGTTTCTGCAAGAAAATATCGTCCAGACCATTTTAATACGGTTTTAGGACAAAAGCAGGTTACTGAGACCCTTAAAAATGCTATTAAAACGGGTCAATTAGCCCAGTCCTTCCTCTTTTGTGGACCCAGAGGGGTCGGAAAAACCTCTTGTGCTCGTATTCTGGCAAAAACGATTAATTGCACCAATATTGGTCCGGACTTCGAAGCATGCGGGGTTTGTGAATCCTGCATGGCCTTTTCCAATGGGAATTCCTTCAATATTCAGGAACTGGATGCTGCCTCTAATAATTCCGTAGAAGATATAAGAAGTCTGGTAGAGCAAATCCGTTATGCTCCCCAATCCGGAAAATATAAAATCTATATTATTGATGAGGTACATATGTTGTCGCAAAATGCCTTCAATGCATTTTTGAAAACGCTGGAAGAGCCTCCCTCCTATGTAATTTTCATTCTGGCCACTACCGAAAAACAAAAAATTATTCCGACCATTCTTTCTCGTTGCCAGATTTTCGATTTTAATAGAATCACGGTGAAGGATGCCGCCGATCACCTGGCCTATATTGCGGGGAAAGAGGATATTCGTTTTGAACCTGAAGCCCTTCATCTAATTGCACAGAAATCGGAAGGGGCCATGCGGGATGCCCTTTCCATATTTGATCAATTATCCATTTTCACTTCCGGGAATATTACCTATAAAGCCGTTATTGAAAACCTGCATATTCTGGATTTTGACTATTATTATAAGGTAACCCAGTTTCTATTGGAGGAAAATATTCCGGGGGTATTATTAACCTTGGACGAAATTCTCCAAAATGGTTTTAATGGATCGGATTTTCTATCCGGTTTAAGCTCCTATTTCCGTGATTTATTGGTTTGCAAGGATGAATCGACCCTGAAATTATTGGAAGTGATGCCTCAAACCCAGGCAAAATATCTTCAGCATTCCAAAATGGTAAGCCCAAGTTTCCTTTTAAACGCCCTTGCCATCACCAATCAGGCAGAAATTCAATTTAAAACCAGCAAAAATCAACGGCTCCAGGTCGAACTAGCTTTAATCAAGCTCTGCCATATACCTTCCATTTTTCGAATTCAGGATCTTCCCCAGGAAGATTCATTAAAAAAAAAACGGCTAACCCCTGATACCAATTCAGAAAACCAGGTTACCAAGGAACCGGATATTTTAATCCCGGATGACCTACGAATTCCTTCCCCCCATGAAGAAAGCCAGGAAGAAAATAAATTAATTGCTCCGGCGCCTCCCCTTCAGCCAGTTTTACCTCCCAAGAATAGCCCCCTCCCGGTTTCCAATGAAATTCGGTTTAAGATTCCCAAAAAGGGAGAGATAATTGCAGCAAAGGAAAAGGATGAATCTGGCTTGCCGGCTACCACTGGGCATAAAAGATCGGAAGCATTTGCCCAGGAATCCCTCAATGCCGCCTGGAAAATCCTGGTCATGGAATTGGAAAAAGGAACCAACCATGGCTTGTTTTCCATTTTACAACCCGTTTTACCCAAATTGGAACCAGAGTTCAAAATTTTGGTTGAATTGCAAAACCCCGTCCAGAAAACTCTTTTCCTGGAAGAATCCGATTTTTTAGCACAATTTCTTCGGGATTACCTAAAAAATGATTTCCTGCATTTTCATATCCAGATTAAGCCCCAGGAAAATGTTTACCTGGCCCCATATACGGCTCAGGATAAGTTAAAGCACCTAGCCGATATCAATCCCCTGCTTTTAAAACTAAAAAATCAATTAGGTTTGGATATTGATTATTAGATTTATGAAAGTCCATTTCCTATATCCTTTTCTCAAAACTATATTTGGAAAAATAACCTTTAACCAATAGCCTACCTAGAATGTCCTTTTCAAAAATCTTAGTAAAAAACCCTGTTGTCGAATTGGACGGGGATGAAATGACCCGTATAATTTGGAAGTCCATAAAAGAGAAACTCATTCTGCCCTATCTGGAACTACCAATCCAGTATTTTGATTTGGGAATGGAAAGCCGTGATCAAACTGGCGACCAAATAACGATCGATTCCGCAATGGCCATAAAAGAGGTCCATGTAGGCATTAAATGTGCCACCATTACCCCCGACGAGGCAAGAGTTAAAGAATTCCATTTGAAGCAAATGTGGAAATCGCCCAATGGAACCATCCGGAATATCCTGGATGGGACGGTTTTCAGAGAGCCCATTGTCATTAACAATATTCCCCGTTTGGTTCCAAATTGGACAGCTCCAATTTGTATAGGACGTCATGCTTTTGGAGATCAATACCGAGCTACCGATTTTCTGGTTCCAGGGGCAGGAAAATTAACCCTAACCTTTACACCAGACGATGGGTCTAGTCCTATTCATCATGAAGTTTTTCATTATAAGAACCCAGGAGTGGCCCTGGCCATGTATAATCTGGACGAATCCATTCGAGGTTTTGCCCGTGCCTGTTTTAATCAGGCCATTCAAAAAAAATGGCCCTTATACCTTTCTACAAAGAATACCATTTTAAAGCGGTACGATGGTCGCTTCAAAGATTTATTTGAGGAAATTTACCAGAATGAATTCAAAACCGAAATGGACAGCTTGGGAATAACCTATGAACACCGCCTGATCGATGATATGGTAGCCTCCGTTCTAAAATGGCATGGTAATTTTGTATGGGCCTGTAAAAATTATGACGGAGATGTGCAATCGGACACGGTTGCCCAGGGTTTTGGATCCTTAGGGTTAATGACCTCTACGTTAATTACCCCTGATGGGAAAACCATGGAGGCAGAAGCGGCCCATGGAACCGTAACCCGCCATTATAGGGACCACCAAGCAGGGAAACCTACCTCGACCAATCCTATAGCCTCCATTTTTGCCTGGACTCGAGGATTGGAATTCCGAGCCAAACTGGATCAAAATACTGCACTTGATAAATTTTGTCATTCTTTGGAGCAGGTTTGCATTGAAACCGTGGAAAAAGGCATGATGACGAAGGATTTAGCCGTTTGCATCCATGGAAATAAGGTAAACCATGGAGAACATTACTTATATACCGAAGAATTTCTGGATGCCCTGGATAAAGGATTACAGGAAAAATTAAAATAACCTAAGCGAACTATCCCCTAAGCTGGGATAAGCAAGTAAAAAGGGATTATGGGTGGAAAACCTATAATCCCTTTTTCTTTTCTCTCTATTCCAGAATATACCCTTTTAAAAAAAAATTTTGAATTCTTCTTGGATTATACGAACTTCTTCGTATTATTGTTATACGAAAAAATTCGTAATTCAAATGAGCGAGAACAAACCCACCGAAAGCGAATTGGAAATACTTCAGATTCTTTGGCAGAAAAAAGAAGCCACCGTTAGAGAAGTGCATGAAATTTTACAGGAAAAAAAACAGGTTGGGTACACAACCACCTTAAAGCTTATGCAAATTATGCTGGAAAAGGGTCTTGTTGAAAGAAATGATATTTCCCGGAGCCATATCTATAGGGCGGCCATTAACCAGGAAAAAACACAAAAGGATCTGATTTCTAAATTTGTAGATGGAGTTTTTGGAGGTTCCAGGATGGATTTGGTCCTGAAAGTTTTAGGCGATCAGGCATCCACTCCCAAAGAGATTGAACAAATACGTGAATTCTTAAACAATATTGACAAACCAAAATCATACTAGCATGGAAATCTGGATTCAGGAAACCTGGTTAAGCTATTTTATTCCCTTGGGTTGGGCACTTTTCCATTCTTTATGGCAAAGCCTATTAATTTTTATTAGCTGGAAAATATTAAATGAAATATTTCCAAAAATGAGCCCAAAAATCCGTTATGGTTTGGGTTTTTTATTCCTTGCTTCCATGTTCCTATTATTTTGGTCAGGGATTTATAAAGAATATTCCACCAGGGAAAAACCTTTATTGGCAAAATCGGAGAAAATATTTCGAACCAATAAGTTATCCAATTTGCCCCTTATTCGCATGGAAAGGGTAAGCCGGATAACTCATTTCTGGGAATCTAATACCATTCAGGCAGGGTTCAGTATTTGGGGATTTATTTATATCCTCTGCCTGATTTGGATGGCCATACGCCTCTTTCAAAATTTGGTTCAAATCCACTATTTAAAGAACCCAAAAAATCTTTTCGAGCCGGAAAAGGATTTAATTCAATTATACGAGAAGCTGAAAAAGCGAATACCCTTTCCTTCCGGAGCCAAATTATTTTTATCCGGGTCCATTACCTCGCCTATTACCTTTGGCCACCTGAAGCCTTTTATTCTTTTCCCTCTGGGAATTTGTACAAAACTGACCCTTTCACAGATGGAAGGCCTTTTAATCCATGAAATGGCCCATATTATACGTAGAGATTATCTTTTTAATTTCCTGCAAGGCTTGGTTGAAACTTTCCTCTTCTTTAACCCCTTTGTATGGATTCTGAATAGGGAAATTCGATCCGAAAGAGAGAAATGTTGTGATGATTGGGTATCGGATTATTATTCCGGTTCCTCCATAGTATATGCCCAAACCTTATTGCATTTGGAAGAAGAAAGACAGATCAAGGTTCGACTATCGATTGCCGCGCTGGGCCCCAAAAATGAATTATTCACTAGAATTCAAAGAATTATGAAAAAGAATGAAACTCCTACCCGCTATCCATTATTCACCGGTTTAATCTCCTTATTTATCGGAATAGGTCTTATTGGTTTATTAAGTTCTGGTAAACTTTCCAATAAGACCCATCTGAATCTCGAGAATTCTCTGAAAAAAGCTTCCTTATGGAGTCCCGACACCAACCATAAACCACAGAAGCCGGGACCTGAAAGCCCAGGTCCCATTAAAGAATTGGAGGATAAAAAATTTAAGGAAATTTTAGCCATGGAAATGTCCGAAAAGAATCTGGAAATGGATAGCATGAATAAAATCCTGAGCCTGAAATCCATGGAAATGAATAAATTAGGAGAACTCATCGGGTTAAAGGGAAAAGAAATAAATGAACTGGTAAATCGTCGCAAGCAAAAAATCATTTCTGCTTCGGAATTTGATAAAATGGTAGCAATCCAGGATAAGCAAATGGATAGCTTAAACCAAATGATGGGACTGAAAGATATGGAAATGAAGAATTATAGCCGGATTATGGAAATTAAGGAAAGGGAAATGGATAGTATTAACCATTTAAGAAATACCAAAGGATATATCCTGGATAACCAGGACAATACCTATTCCTATTCCTTTAAAACACCAGAATATTCCTATCAGTATACCCTACCCTATACCGATACCGATAGGGAATCCAGCCTGGATCCAATAGTCAAAGAACCAAAAGCCCCCCAAATTTCTTCAAGAAAATTGATTCGAATCCAGAAAAAATTAAACAAACTAAATCCAAAAGATTTGGATAGGCTCATCGGCCAGTCCATAAAACAAGGTATTGGCTCGAATGATAACCTAATGAAGAAAGACCTGGAAGAAAAAATAAAGAAGTCCTTGGAAGGAGGGAAATACTATTCGTTTTCTTATCGGGACAAATCTAGAGACCCAGAAATAAAAATGGATGTTCTATCTAAAATAGATGAGGAAAAATTGAACCGCGATATAGAACAAAGCATAGAAAACACGGTCAAAAATAAAATCCAAATACAATCGGACCTGGACTCTAAAATCAGGGTAGAAACCAATACCAATACCGAAAAAATCCGGGAGGAAATTGAAAAAGCCAGGAAATATACCGACGAGGAACAAAATTCTTTACATTCTTCTTATTATAAATTGCAATTGGAGAAGGCATTGAAAGACCTGATAAAGGCAGAAAATCTTTCTCAAAATCCAGAATTCAAAGAGTCCATGAAGGAGGTTAAAAAAGAACTGGAAAAAGCTAAGGAGGAATTAATGAAAATAGGAACCAAACCCTTCCTAAGCTTTCCTTATTCCCTGGACTTCCATATCGATTCCCTTGGCCATAAGGATAGTATCCGCTTCAGAAAGCTTAGGGTCTCTCCCAAAAAACCGGTCTCTTCGGATGAGGATCAATAAAATCATCTCTCCCTATTAGAATACTAATTTCTGGCTCTATTCGTTAATACACTGTCCATAAGCCTAATAGGGGCTTAGGAGGTGCAAGATTCTATTCTCAAAAACCATCTTACCATTTCCTCTCAAACCCTTACCATGAAGATTTTCTTCCTGATTGGTCTTCTTATGACCTTTTCCTGCCTGGCTTTTTCCCAATCCATCCAATTATCTGGTAAGGTTAAAGATAATAAGGGTATAGGCCTGGAGGCCGTAACCGTATCCCTGCATAAAGTGGCCGATTCATCCCTGGCTCAGGCGGTGATTACCTTAAAGGATGGTTCCTTTTCTTTTATTGGGCTGAAACCGGGTAATTATTATGCAGAAGCGAGTTTTATTGGGTATTCAAAAGCTAAATCAAGGAATATAATGCTGGAACAAAATAAATCCCTGGAGGTTCCAGATCTTATCCTTTTAGAAAAGGAAAAAAATTTGAAAGAGATTACTGTGGTGGCCCAAAAACCATTTATCGAACGTTTTGCCGATAAAACCGTGGTCAATGTAGAAAGCAGTTTGGTTTCTTCGGGGAGTACTGCCCTGGAAGTATTACAAAGAACTCCCGGCATTACGGTCGATAAGGATGACCATGTTCTCATGAACGGGAAATCGGGGGTTAGCCTAATGCTGGACGGTAAGTTGACTTATTTATCGGCCGACCAAATGGCCACGCTATTAAAAAATATGCCCAGTGAAAACATTAGTAAAATTGAGGTGATTACAAATCCCTCTTCGAAATACGATGCAGCGGGAACTTCCGGGATTCTCAACATTATTACTAAAAAAGGAAAGAAAATGGGGATGAACGGAAATATTCGGGTAACGGGAAGCCATGGTATTAGCAATAGTTATGGTTTGGGATTTAACATAAATTATAAAACCTCCATCTTCAATTTTTTTGGTGATTTTACTTTCGATAATCATCGAAATATTTTCGACCGATATAATAATAGTCTATTTAGCCAAAACCCCTTAAGCTATGATGCAATCACCTCAACCAATCTAAACCATAACCAAGTTTTTAATTATAAGGCCGGGGTAGACATCCAGGCAGGAAAAATGACCAGCTTAAACCTTACCCTAACCGGGTATAATGGTCATTTTGTACAAAAGGTAAATGGAAGTTCCCTTACCGTAAACCAAAATCCTGGAAAAGCCGATACCACCAACGTTTTGATTGGTTATCTGGCCGATCTTTATTCCAATATCAGTATAGCGTCTAATATTACCCATAAACTGGATACTCTCGGTCAGGAAATTAGTATGGATGCCAATTATTCTAATTTTTATGATCCCACGATAAACAATCAAACCAATGCCCCGTTTGAAGGCAATCCTCCTGTTTCGGGAGGAAATAGTATAGCCCTAAACAACCATCAGCCTTCTAATATTTCCATTTATAGTGATAAAATAGATTATACCAAGCCCTTCGATTCCACGGCCAAGCTGGAAATGGGAGGAAAAATATCTTACGTTCGAAATGAAAATAAGTATATATACGATTCCCTGGTAAACGGCGTACTCGCCAGACCTACCCGATTAAACTATTTTATCTATACAGAACGCATCCTGGCGGCTTATATAAGCGGCTCCTATAATGTAAAAAAGCTGAAAATTCAGTTAGGATTACGTTTGGAAAATACTAGTTCGGACGGTAATCTCATCTCCGAATCTCTTAACAATAAGAAAAACTATACCAATGTATTTCCTAATATTTCCCTGACAGAAAAATTTGATCAGAATCATAGTTTAGGTTTATCCATAACCCGGCGTATAGATAGGCCGGATTATGGGAATATAAATCCCTTCGTATATTATATTGATAAAACCAGTTCGTTCCGGGGAAATCCAGATATCCTCCCCCAGTTTACCTATCAATACGAAATTTCCTATACCTATAAGCAGAAATATATTGCCAGTCTGCGTTATTCGCATCTTATCCATGATATTGAGGAATTTGCTATAGTATTGCCCTCCAGTTTAACCACAGAATATACCATTGTAAATTTTAATGGAATCCAATCCTATTCAGCCTCCCTCAATATTCCCATAGAGTTTACTTCCTGGTGGTCATCTACCAATAATATTTCCGGAAATTATAATCAGTACTCCATTCAATTTATCCAAAAAGGGGGAGCCAATTCCAATTTGAATTTTAATGGGAATATTATCGAAACCTTTAAAATACCCAGGGACATTAAGGCAGAACTCAACTTTTTCTATAATTCCCCTGGATTTTCAGGTACCTATCATTATGATCCACAATATGCCATAGGGGCTGGAATTCAGAAAACTTTTTTAAATAAACATGCCGATATAAAGTTTAACGTAAACGATATTTTCAATACCAATCATTTTTACGGATATGCCAAGTATAATAATGTAGATATTACCATTCGGAATAACTGGGAATCCAGAAGATTTAACCTCAACTTTACTTACCGGTTCGGAAATGCCAGCGCAGCAAACCATAAAGAGAACGCCGGATCGGAAGAGGCAAAAAGAGCGGGGGCAAAAAATTGATTCATCCTTTTCAAAATTCTCCCCTATTGCCATTCATTTCTTAAACTATCCCTCCAGAATCCACCCGGAGAATGGAACATTATTTGAATATTCCGGGAGGATTATTTTTTAGAACTTTATCCTAAAGGACCTAAACGCGCGGAATTTCTTCAAAAAAATAAAAATTTTTTTTTCGGCCCTTAAAAATGAGGCGGCGAAAATTTTCATTTTCCCAAAAAAAAGCAAATATTTTTTTCATTTATTGTTCCACTATTCCGCCTGTAATGGCTAAGAAATCGTTTTACTAATGCTTTAAAGCATGTTTTTTAACTATTATTTATATTATCCTAAAATTTTTTATAAATTTCTTTCACAAAAAGATAATAACAAAACTATCATTATGAAAATTATAACTATTTGGTAACTAATCACTTAGGTGGTCGTACAAAAAGCCAAATCAAACCAAAATATTAAGCGATTATGAAATCCATTTTTAAATCATTTATTCTAGTTTTAGCTTTTGCAGGTTTTGCCTCTGCCCTTAAAGCGCAATCTGTTTCTGCTACTGCTACTGTTTCTGCAACTATTGTTACCCCTATCTCCATTACCAAGGTTACTGATATGAACTTTGGAAATGTTGCCGTGGCGGGTAGTGCCGGAACCGTTGTCCTTTCACCTGCTAGTGGAAGAACCGTAACAGGAGGTTGTTCTTTATCGACCGCAAATCCAGGAACCGTAACTGCGGCTTCCTTTACGGTAGCTGGTACAGGTACCTATACCTATGCCATTACCTTACCAAGTACAGCGATTTCCATTGCTAATGGTGCTAATACCATGAGCGTAGATACGTATGTTAGTAATCCCAGTGGAACAGGTGCATTAACGGCTGGAACCCAAACCTTAAATGTTGGTGGTACTTTACACGTATCCGCAACCCAGGCTACCGGCGTCTATACCTTATCCAATGGTTTGTCTGTAACTGTTAGTTATAATTAAACGTATAAAGAGGCAGAAAGAATAGGTCTTTCTGCCTCTTTTTTATTTTGGGGGTAAAAAAATACGTACTAGCAATTATTATTAACTCAAATTATGTTTTCTAATTTTTTCCAAAAAATCCATTTGAAAAATGGATTCCATTTTTTTTATCTGGTATTTGTTGGAATTCTATTCCTTTTACCCGTTAAAATCTTTGCTCAGGGAAATTTATTGATAAATCCTATTCGGGTCATCTTTGATGGAAACAAACATATCGAGGAGCTTAATCTAGCCAATACCGGAAAAGATACGGCCATATACCAAATTTCCTTTATGCAGTTAAGAATGAAGCCAGACGGAAACTTTGAAGAAATTACCAATCCAGATTCAGGACAGCATTTTGCCGATCCCTATTTACGGTTCTTCCCGAGAAAAGTAAAATTAGGACCCAACGAGGCACAGGTTATTAAAATGCAATTAAGTAAGACGGCTGGGCTGGCCCCGGGAGAGTACCGCTCCCACTTATACTTTAGGGCTATATCAAGATCTATTGCAAAGGGAGACGAAGAGGAAACAACAAAATCCATTTCGGTTCGAATTACCCCGGTTTATGGCATTTCCATTCCTATAATTATTCGGATAGGGGACACCCATGCCGATGTGAATATCTCCGACATTTCCCTATCTGAAGTGGCCGATTCGTCCGCTAACCTCAATATGAAATTTAACCGGAAAGGAAATTGTTCGGTTTATGGAAATATTCTGGTGCATTATATAGGCAAATCAGGGGTAGAAAAACTCATTTCTGAAGCCGATGGCGTAGCGGTTTATACCCCAAATTATTCCAGGTTATTCAAATTAAAATTAAACAGATCTAAAGGAGTGGACTTTCATTCCGGACGTATCCTCATCACCTACCAATCGGATAAAGATGGTAGAATAAGCAAACTGGCCGAATCCAGTTTAGCCTTATAAAGCATATACACAAGTTTCCTAATCTCATGGATTTGGAACACTTTAATAACAAGGTATAATGAGATTTTTTTTAATTGGCCTTTTTTCTCTAATCCTATTCACTGGATTGCAGGTACATGCCCAAACAGTGGTCATTACCGATAATTCCACCTATACCACCGGTCAGGCATCCTCCGTATTGGATGTATATTCGGTATCTAAGGGCTTTTTAGCCCCCAGAATGACCCAGGCCCAAAGAATTGCTATTTCTACTCCCAGCGACGGTTTATTGGTTTACCAAACCGATCAATCTACTAAGGGATTCTATTTTTATAATGCCACTACAAGTTCCTGGACCTCCCTGGCCACTAGCCTGGCCAGTTCCTCGAACTGGTCCCTTACGGGAAATTCAGGAACCAATAGTGGTACAAACTTTTTAGGAACGATTGATAAAATCAGCTTACGTTTCAGAACCAATAATATTCAACGATTATTAATTGACTCGGTAGGCAATATAAGTTTTACAGGAAATACAACCATTACTGGCACCACCACAATAACCAGCAATACCAGTGTAGGGGGCAATCTAACCGTCACAGGCAGTAATACCACTACAGGTGCCACCGTAATGAATGGGACCGTCCAGGTAGGTTCCGTCGGCTCATCCCTGACCAGTATTATTAAGGCAAACTTTACTTTGACGAATAATACCAGCTTCGATTATAATTCGGTCATTTCATTTTCTGTTCCTGTAACCAATGCAGCCATTGGTTCTGTGGTGTATTTATCGCCCACTTCAACCTTATCTAGCCCATTATTTATAGCTTATGCTTATGTAAAGACAGCTGGTAACCTTTATGTGGTAATTGGTAATTCAGGAAATGCGGCTACCCTAGGTACGGTAACCTTTAATGCTATCATTATTAACTAAAAATGGAAAGTCTCTGGAGGCTATTTGGAAGAAAGGTAGACCCCATTCATTCTAAAAAAAGATTTGGGGATGCGAAAATCTCTGTATTTTTTTTGTTTCTGAGTGTATTCTTCCTCAATAGCCAATGGGCAAAGGCACAATGTTCTACCCTAAGCGGGACTTTAAGCTCCACCCAACCCAGCTGTAACGGGGGTACTGATGGAACCATAACTATTAGTTCACCCAGTGGAGGAACGGCCCCTTATACCTATTCGGTTGGTGGCAGCATTTATCAATCCAGTAATACTATAACCGGACTTGCTGGAGGAACTACCTATACGGTCTTCTTGAAAGATTCTAAAGGTTGTATCACGGAAATCAATTATGGCTATTATTTGGGTCAGCCTAACGCCCTGATAGCCAGTCCATATACCTCGCAAAGCCCTGGATGTAATGCTTCCAACGGAAATATTTATCCGAATGCCAGTAACGGAACTCCACCCTATACCTATTCCTTAGATGGTATTAGCTATACCTCCACAACCCCTTTTACAAATTTACCTGCTGGTGGATACACGGTTTATGTTAAAGACGCCAAAAATTGTACAATAGCCCTAAATTATACCTTAGGCCCCTTAACTGCCTATACGCTTAGCGGGGGTGCCTCGATTTGTTCTGGGGCTACCGCTACTCTTACCCTTTCGGGATCCTCGACTGGGGTCACTTACCAGCTACGCAATAATGGCGTCAATACGGGAACCGCTCAAAATGGCACCGGTTCGGCCCTTAGTTTCTCTGTTACAGCTGCAGGTGTTTATACGGTTCTCGCCACCAATACCTCAACGAATTGTACAGCTATAATGGCTGGATCGGCCACCGTTACTACCACTACGCCAACGGCTTATACCATTTCCGGAGGGGGACCTTATTGTAATGGCGCGGGTAATAATATTAACCTATCGGGTTCACAAACAGGTGTCACGTATCAATTAATGCAGCAGGGCTTATCGGCGCAATATTATCCCAATATGACCCTTTCCGGTTCCGTATCGGTAACCCAGGTAGAAACTACGGTAAATCATCCCAATTCTGGCACTGGATTTGGTCCCTACGGACTAGCCACCACCCAGTATTCAGCCCAATGGTCGGGCTTTGTCGTGGCACCCGTTACAGGTGCATACACCTTCACTACTCTCTCTGACGATGGGATTCGTTTATGGGTGAATGGTAACCAAATTATTAATAATTGGACCGATCATGCCTCCTCAACTGATAATTCAACCACCGTTAATTTAATCGCCGGTCAGCCAGTTAGCATTTTATTGCAATACTACCAAAACGGCGGTTATACCCAGGCGCAATTAGAATGGTCCTATCCTGGACAAGCAAGCCCTATTCTAATTCCCAGTAGCGCCTTATTTACCCCAACGACGCCAATTGCGACCCTTGCAGGTACCGGGTCTTCTCTAAATTTTACAGGCCTTACCGTTGGAGCCACATACGGGATTTTTGCTACGAATAATAGCTCATCCTGTATGAATTCCATGTCAGGTTCGGCTACCATAACCACTTCTATTAATCAATACGTGGTTTTTGCTACTGGAACCTATTGTGGAAGCTCGGTGATCTCTTTAAGCAATTCGGATATTGGGGTTAATTACCAGGTTCAAAGTGGCGGAGTCAATTATGGTTCGCCGGTTGCAGGGACTGGAACTATCCTAAATTTACCCGTTACCACTTCAGGAACATTTACCGTACTGGCGACCAATGTCAGTACCGGATGCCAGGCAACCATGATTAATACTGCTACCCTAACTATAAACTCGAACCCCAGTTCCTATACACTCAGCGGGAATACTCATTATTGTGCTAGTGGATCAGGTACCACCCTTACCCTTTCCGGTTCTCAAACGGGGGTTAATTATCAATTATTATCCGGATTCCAGTCTGGACTAAGTGCTCAATACTATAATAATATGACCCTTACCGCCCCAGTGGTGGTGACGCAAATAGATGGAAACATTAATCATCCTGATTTTGCGGGTGGAACAAGGCCTACTGGAGTGAATAGTACCCTATTCTCTGTAAACTGGACCGGGTATGTACTAATTCCAGTAACAGGAAATTATGTATTTACCACCGTTGCAGACGATGGTATCCGACTCTGGGTGAATGGAAACCAGGTAATTAATGATTGGGTGGATCAAGGGTCCACCACCACCTCTAGCAGCTCTTTGTACTTTACTGCGGGTCAATATATCCCCATTCAATGCCAGTATTACCAGAATACAGGGGCCGCTATGGCAGAATTAGAATGGTCCTATCCAGGCCAGGCCACGCAAATTATTCCGGGCACACAACTTTTTACCTATGCTAATTTGGGAACCTCCGTAGCGGGTACAGGCAATCCAATAAATTTTACCAATATAGCAGCAGGCTCTTATTCCGTGCAGGCCGTTAATTCCACTTCCTCCTGCTCCTCCCTTGCTTCAGGATCCATTACGGTTATTGCCGATGCAGTACCCACTACCTCAGTGGCCGGTTCAAATCAAACCCTTACTTGTTCGAATAGCCCCCTGACCCTTGCAGGAAATAATCCAACAGTAGGAACAGGCCAATGGGCCCAGGTTACAGGTCCCGGCACCGCTGTTTTTACAAACCCAGGTTCCTTTAATACCACCGTGACCGGGCTCAGTACGGGCACCTATACGTTTAGCTGGACCATAACCAATGGTACCTGTACATCCAGTTCCAATATGACAGTAACCGTTCCTGCTGGATTAAATGTTTATACGCTTTCCGGACCGGCTTCTTTTTGTAGTGGAAGTAGCGCCAACCTTAACCTAACAAGTTCTGATATAGGAAATACCTACCAATTATTAAACAACGGAGCCAATTCCGGTAATGCCCAGAATGGAACGGGCTCCTCCTTGGTTTTTAATACCAGTGCGGCTGGAACTTATACTGTTTTGGCTACGAATATCACTACGGGTTGTACCCAGGTCATGAATGGGAGCTTGGTTATTACCACCACCATCTGTAATGCCCAGGGGGGCATGATCATTCCAACGGGTGGATATTTTATTCATACCGGGAATTATGTGTTGGATGCAGGAAATTTTACCAATAATGGAAACTTTACGGAATCTTCTGGCACCTTTACTTTTAATGGAGCCAATACCCAAACTATCTCTGGAACCAGTGCATCCACCTTCCAAAACCTCACTATTGCCAATGGTAGTACTACCAATATTTCTTCCTCCAATCAAAAAATTGCAGGTATTTTAACCTCTAATGGCACCTTAAATGCCGGTGGAAATATTACCCTTCTGGCTACTGCTGCTCAAACGGCTTTAATTAATGGAGCGGGTACGGGTACCATTTCTGGTTCAGTCACCATGCAGGGTTATCTACCTTCCCAATTTGGCTATAAATATCTGGGTTCTCCCTTTACCAATGCTACCGTGGGACAATTCTCCGGCCCAGTAAACCTAAGTGCTGCTTTTCCCACATTTTATAGCTATAATGAGGCCAATACGGCTACCGGTTGGGTGACCGATATTACCTCATCGAACCCCCTAAGCCCAGGAGCTGCCTATGCGGTAAATTTTGGAACGGGTACTACGGCACTCACTTTTTCACTGAATGGGACCGTTAACAATGGTACCATTTCTCAAACCCTGTATAATCATAATAATACGTATACCACCGGATTCAATCTGGTTTCTAACCCGTATCCCTCTCCGGTCGATTGGAATAGCAGTACCGGCTGGACTAAAACCAATATTGATAATGCCTTATATTTTTTTAATAATGGAACCGTTAGCCAATACCTGGGCACCTATAATACCTATATCAACGGGGTATCCAGTAATGGAATCGTAAGCAATATTATTCCTGCCATGCAGGGATTCTTTGTCCATGTCACCAATGGAACCTATCCAGTTACCGGAACCCTAACCGTAAACAATAATGCCCGGAATACTACCTTAACCGGAATAAATATATCCACAGCAAGACCTAATCGCCAGGCAATACGAGTGGCCTTGTCCAGGGCATCCCTAAGTGCAGTCTCTCAAAGACCCATATTCCGGTTATTTGCCCAGTACTCGGAAGAAACTTCCGATCCCATGGTGATTTATTGGGATAACAAAACAGCAAAAGTTTTCGACCCAGGATTTGATGCCCTTAAAATCATGAATACGGACCAATCCGTACCCAATCTTTATGGATTTTCGCCCGATAGCCAACGCGTTTCCATTATGGCCTTATCCAATATGGATACCAGTATGCAGGTAATTCCATTGGGTTTGCGTTTGTCCAATTCAGGAAATATGCGGTTTGAGGTATCCGATGCTTCAGGTATTCCCTATCCCTATATGTATTTATACGATGCCGCCTTTAAAAAATTCTATCCTTTAAAACAAAATGCCCAAATAGAACTCCCCCTCACCTCCGGGGTTTATGAAAGCCGTTTTTCCCTATTATTTAGTCCAAAAAATCTAACCAATAACCATTCCAATGCTTCTTCCTCATGGCTTTGGATCGCCTATAGTTACCAGGGGGAAGTATATGTAAAATTAGACCAGAATACAGGCTTGAGTGGCCAGTTAAAAATCTATTCCATTCAGGGAGAGGTGGTTTGGACCGGTAAATTAAGCGGATCAGGAATGCATTCCTTTAATCCGGGATTACAGGCTGGAATCTATATTCTATCCTTCAGTTCCTCTACAGCAACGAATACAAAAAAATTATTTATAGGATCATGAAAGCATTTGCGAATACCCCATTTCGGTTCAAAAGACACCCCAGGGTATTCTTTATGATATTATTTTGGGTATTCTGTTCATTATCAAGGACCTTTGCACAGGAAAAACCACCTATTCCGGTTACGGTTTATGTGAATCCGGCCCAGGGATTATTATTTGGGGCTTTTTATCAAACAGGCACCGGGGGAACCGTGATAGTGTCCTCTTCCGGAGCAAGAACATCGACCGGGAATGTCATACTGGCCAACCTTGGCTTTTCCTATTCCCCGGCCATATTCCAGGTAACGGTAAATAAAGGGGCGGTAATCACCATTTTAAATGGGCCTGATGTGACTTTAACCGGTAGCAATGGGGGAACCCTAAGTTTACATATTGGCAGTTCTGATGTGGGCAGTCCATTTGTGTCCACCGTGGCTTCGCCTTCCTATACCTCAGTGCATATCGGAGGCACCCTTACTATAGGTTCGGCCGCGGCCAATCCACCTGGTAACTATAATGGTTCCTTTTCCGTAACCTTTATACAACAATAGGACAAGGGGAGAATGAAGGATAATCGAATAGGTCTTATTTCGGGTAAGGATTTCAACATCAAAAGGATTGTTTTCCTTTTGGTTTTTCCTATTTTCTTCCTTCTAATGCCAACCCTTAGCTTAGCCGGAGGGGGTGATGATGATTTTGAAGATGTTTCCATAAGTTTTTCTGTTCCCAATGTAGGCGCCACCGAATTACCCGCCCTAATTAAAGGGGAAACACTTTATTTACCCATTGCTGAGGTATTCAATTTCTTAAAAATTCGAAATACAGTCAGTGCCAACCAGGATATGATTTCCGGATACCTTATTCAACCGGATTCCAGTTTTTTAATCGATAAAAGCCAGAATCTCGTAGAATTCAATAAAAAGAGATTCCCCCTGGGGGCCGATATTCTGGTTCAATCCAAAATTGGCTTATATATGAGGGCCGATTATTTTGGGAGAATTTTCGGATTAAACTGTGATTTCAGTTTCCGGAACTTATCGGTCATTTTACATTCCCAAACCGAGCTCCCTGTTTTGAAGGAGCTTAGATTATTACAAATGAGGGAAAACATCTCTAAATTAAGAGGAGAGAGGAAAGCAGACACGGTTTTTGACCGAATTCCACGAAAAAAAGAGGCAGGTGCCATGGCCGACTGGTCCTTTTATGCCGTTAAAAATTTTGGTTCGAATCCGGATATCCGGGCCTCATTGGGTCTGGGGGGGGTCCTATTTGGAGGAGAAACGAATCTTCTATTGTACTACCATAATCAGGAACCTATTTCGGAAAAAGAACAATATTACCAATGGAGATATGTGAATAATGAAAACCAAGGGATAAAACAATTTATCCTGGGTAAGATTTCAACCCCTACTATTTCTACTATCTATGGCCCCATAGTTGGGGCTCAGGTAACCAATACGGCTACCACTCCCAGAAAATCATACGATGGATACCAGTATTCGGGTTATACCGAACCCAATTGGATGGTAGAGCTATATGTCAATGACCAATTAGTGAATTACCAAAAGGCCGATCCGGCCGGATTCTACCAGTTTAATGTTCCCTTGGTTTATGGCAATTCGGTCGTGAAATTTAAATTTTATGGGCCTTATGGGGAAGAAAGATCTCATCAACTTAATATTAATATTCCCTTTACCTTTCTTCCGGTTGGAGAATTGGATTATACCGCTACCGCTGGAATTGTGGAAGATAGCATGCATACGCGTTTTTCCCGTATTTCGGGAAATTATGGTTTGAATTCCAGTACGACCCTGGGTGCAGGCATAGAGTATCTTTCTTCTACCCGGCCGGGAGCCATTCCCTTTGCGAATATTTCGGCACGATTGCGGCCAGGCTTGTTATTATCCCTCGATTATGACCAGGGGGTCCGCGCCAAGGGGGTCCTTAGTTGGCAACTACCCTCCAATTTCATTTTAGAAGGATCCTATACCCGTTATTCACCAGGCCAAACAGCTATAAATTTAAATTACCTGGAAGACCGGAAAATATCCATTTCCATACCCCATAGTTTTTCCAATTTCTCGGTATTTACCCGACTCGCTGTAGAACAATATATTCTACCTACCACCCAATACACCTATGGGGAATGGCTTGTGAATCTGGTGGGAAGAAGGTTCTCGGCCAATGCTACTACCTATGCCTTGTTATATGCGGGAACAACACCCTATTATTATAGCAATTTTTCCCTGGCCCTTCGATTACCTGCGGCTTTTACCCTTACTCCTTCCTGCCAGTATGAATATTTGCAGAAGGATGTTTTTTCCATTCGGGGCGATTTAGAAAAGCGGTTATATCATAATAATTATTTGAGCTTTAGTTACGAAAGGAATTTTAAAACAGGATTCTCCAATTTCATGGCTGGTTTCCGCTACCAGTTTGGTTTTGGAAATTTTGGCACCAATGGCCATAGAACCAATGGAATTAACCAAATAGACCAATATGGATCGGGTAGTTTAATTCTTGAAAAAAACAAACCCGTGTTTGCCACCAATTTGGCCAATGTAGCCAAAGGGGGCATGCGAATTGTTACCTTTCTGGATTTGAACGGGAATGGGAAACATGATCCGGGCGAACCAAAAATTGATGGACTGGAAATACAAATGAATGGGGGGAAAATAGTATTTGATCCAAGAGATACCAGCCTCATTGTTTACCAGTTGGAACCTTATCAAACCTATTATATTACCTTGAATTCCGATAAATTTCCGAATATTGATTGGATTCTGAATTACCATAGTATGCGGGTTTATATTGAACCGAACCAACTTCGGTTAATTGAATTACCGGTTTCTATCAAGGCTGAAGCCGGTGGCAGAGTTATGGCATGGGTACATGGGGTTTTAAAGGGGCAGGAAAGAATCTATGTAAATTATTATAACAATAGAAACCAGTTAATTGCCAGAACCCTTACCGAGTCGGACGGCTCCTATACCTACCTGGGGTTAAAACCGGGCAGGTACCGGGTAAGCCTGGATCCGGACCAAAGCAGGAGATTAAAAATGGCTTCCAAACCAGGTTATATTCCTTTTATCATCCAGCCAAAAAAGGATGGGGTTTATATTGATAGCTTAAACCTCATTCTGGTAGATCCCCCACCGGTGCAGCCAGGCCCTAAAAAGATATGGTTCAAACCAGATTCCTCTGAATCCATCCAGAAAAACACCCCCTCTATAGCCCATAAATTGGTGAGAAAAAGAGTTGGGTATCGAAATGCCGGAGCCGATAATCACCTGGCCATCCAGATGGTATGCTTTGGTAGCCTGAATCATGCCATATCCGAACAAAGCCGATTAAGTAAGGCCTTGAATAAACTGGTTGAAGTGGTAAAAGAAGGTCAGTATTATAAACTAAGGGTATTGGGCATAAAAGATGAAAAAGAAGTTCCTGATTTACGGCTTCGGTTAGATGGACTGGGATATTATAGTATATTAATTTACCTACCGTAAAGGACTAAACCGAGCTGTCCAACCCCCTCCGGGCATTAATTTTATTTTTAATATATCCCCTGCGGCTACGTCCTGAAATATTTTTTTATAATCGGTCGCATCCCTGTCGGCATTGATCCCATCCTGAAAAATTTCAGCCCGGTATTTTCCAGGTCCCAGGAAGGATAGTGGAATATCCAAATCCCGGGCATCCCAATTGGTCATAGCGCCCACAAACCAATCCCCTCCTTTTCTTCTGGCTAGAGCGATATATTGACCCACTTTACCGGATAGGGCTTTTGTTTCCTGGAAAGTAGTAGGAATTCCGGAAAGAAAATTGGTGCATTCCTGTTCTTTTCTATAAATAGTAGGATTATCCGCTAGCATTTGTAAAGGAGCCTCATAAATAGTGTACATAGCCATTTGATGACATCTTGTTCCCTGGCTCATGGGCATAGAATTATTAGGGGTAAAAAGGGCTTTTGTAGCATTCCGCATGGCACCCGGGGTAAAATCCATGGGACCGGCCGCCATCCGGATAAAGGGAATGGTAACTTCATACCCTGGCATATCGGCATGGGGCGTCCATTTGGCATTCTCCATCCCTTTTACCCCCTCAAAATTTAAAATATTGGGATAGGTTTGGTTTAGCCCGGTGGGTTTATACATACCGTGTAAATCTAAAACCAGTTTATACTTGGCACCTATTTCTGCAATTTTATATAAGGATTGAACCAAAATCTGATCATCCCGGTCCATGAAATCCATTTTAAACCCTTTTATACCCAGGGCAGAATAATGCGAAAAGGCTTCTTCTGTTTTTTGCCTCACCGCATACCAGGTTGCCCATAATATTATGCCTACGTTTTTTTTCCTTCCATATTCCACTAAGTCCTTTAAATCAAGCTGGCCACTGGTTTCCATTAAATCGGCATCATTACTCCATCCCTCGTCCAGTACAATATACTCCAGATGATTTTCGGCGGCAAAATCGATATAGTATTTATAGGTTTCATTATTAATACCTGCCCTGAAATCGACATGGGAAATATTCCAGTCGTTCCACCAATCCCAGGCTACCTTCCCGGGATGAATCCAGGAAATATCGCCAATCCTATTGGGGGAGGCCAGTTTCCTAACCATATCATTATTGGCCAAATCCTGGTCCTGGTTTGGCAAACAAAGGAATCTCCAGGGGAAAGAGCGGGTTCCTTTTACCTCGGCTATATAGGAGGCTCTTTTGCTTACCATAGTATTAATCATTTTATATCCACCCTGTACCTCCTCCAGAGGATAAGGAGCAAAAAGCCCCCTGGCTCCAAAACCGTTTAAAGACCTCACTAAATACATTCCGGGATAATCTTCCAAATCTGCCTCTGAAATCAGGGCTTTTGCATTTCCCTGGTCCAAAACCAGAACAGGTAAAAATGCCGGCGTATCCAAACTAATTTGGGAAAGATATGAATGGGTATAATAGGCTTCAAAGGATTGACAGAAAGGCTCGGTTCCTCTATAATCATTTACATAAGGAAGCAGTATAGCATCATCATTAGGGAAATTAAATTCGGCAACTTCGTTTTCTATCTGAATATTCCCCTCTTTATGCGTAGTAAACCGGTATGCTACTCCTTCATTATAAGCCCGGAATATTAGCCCAAAATTCTTTTCAAAAAAAAGGTTTAGTTCCCTGTATTCATTCGATACAGCATCCTTTTTATAAAAAGGGGTCTGCATAAGTTCCTTCTTATAGGCTTCTTTATCTTTTAAAACCCTTGCATGGTCACCCAATACTTCCCCACCGACCAAATGAAGGCCAATCTGGGAAGGGCTTAAAATCTCTATCCCAGTTTTCCAAACCGACCAGGTAATTTTATCACCAATATGAACCCTAATTTCCAAATTGCCATCGGGAGACTTTAGCAAATAATCCAATCTTCCCTTGGCTATGGATCCGGAACTTATAAGGCTAAATAAAAGAAAGGGAATAATTTTTTTCATGGCAGGGAATTAGAGAGCATTAAAACCATTTGGTAAGGAGCATTCCTTATAACGAATGTATTAAAAAAAATGCTGTAGAATCATCACTCCGGCTAAACCCACCACAGAAACAATAGTTTCCATTAGTGACCAGGAACGCAAAGTATCCTTCATGCTAATATGGAAATACTCCTTAAACATCCAGAATCCTGGATCATTGACATGGGAAAACATAAGGCTTCCGGAGCCAATGGCCAATACCATTAAATTCGGATTTACATGAAAGCCCCCCATCATCGGAACCAAAATACCAGCCGTAGTTAATCCGGCTATAGTGGCCGAGCCGAGGCATACCCGAATGGATGCCGATATTAACCAGGCTAAGACTAGGGGGTGAACCGGCGACCTAAGAAAAAACTCGGCTATTTCATGACTTGCCCCACTATCGGCCAGGATTTGTTTCAAGGCTCCGGAACTTCCTATTATTAAAAGGATCATGGAAATATCCTTAATGGATCGTTCATAAATTCCCATTAGGTTTTTCATTCCCTTGGTCTTCAATTCTCCTAAGGTAAAAGAAGCTAATATCAGGGAAATTACCATAAGCATGGAAGGGTCCGAAACAAACTGAATGATGGTTTTTACACTCCCCTTTAAGGGAATAATCAGGCTTAATACCGTGGTAAGTCCTAAGAGGAAAACGGGTAAAAGGGCTGAGAAAAAACTTTTCCATACTCCCGGAAGGGGTCCCTGCATTTGTTCTGAACCAAAAAAAATGGATTTCCCTTCCAGGGGAACAATACCCTTAAGGGTCTGTGAAAAAACCGGTCCTGCCAGAACCAATGCCGGAACTGCTAAAATAAGTCCAAACAACAGGGTTTGCCCCATATCGGCATGAAAAAAAGCAACCAATGCAACCGGGGAAGGATGGGGTGGCAGGAAACCATGGGCCACAGAAAGGGAGGCCATCATAGGCAGGCCGATATAAACGGCTGGTAATTTATATTGATACACCAGAGTAAATAAAATGGGTATGCAAAGAACAAAGCCTACATTATAAAATAAAGGAATCCCAATAATAAATCCGGTAACCATTAATCCAGCCTGAATATGCTTAATCCCAAAAGCTTTTATCATGGTATCGGCTATAACCTTACCCGCTCCGGATTCGGCTACCAATTTCCCCAGCATGGCCCCCAGACAAATAATCACCAGAACTGAACCAAACATATCGCCAATGCCCTTCGATATGGATTTCATAATTTCACCCGGGGCCAGACCGAGAATAAATCCCCCGGCTATGGAAACCAATAGAAAAGCTAAAAAAGGGCTTATTTTAAGCCAGGTGGTTAGCAAAATCAGGCTTAAAACCAAAATACCCAAACTTATTAGTAAACTCATAGCACTGCCTGAGTTCCTGATTTTATATCCTGAATCAGGTGAATAAGGAAACGGGTCTTCACCTGTAGATTTTCGTAATGACCCTCAAATAATATTTCCTTGGTTATAAGTCTGCTCCCCAGAGCCACGCCGGAAGCACCACTTTTAAACCATCCGCGGATATTTTCTTCTGAAGTATCCACGCCCCCGGTAATGATAAAGGTGGACCCTGGAAAAATTGGCATTATGGCGTCCAAATACCCGGTTCCCAATACATTCCCTGGGAATATTTTAATCATGGGGCAGCCGGATACCTGAGCCCAATGAATTTCGGTTGGCGTCATACAGCCTGGGATCCATAAAATATTGTATTGTCCTGCAACCGTATTCACTTCGGCATCGAAATACGGACTCACCAGAAAATCTGCTCCATATTCAATAAAGCTTTTAGCTTCTCTCGAATTCTTAATGGTACCTACCCCTAATAGTAAATCAGGCATAGAATTCGCTTTCTCCTTTACCAAAACTTTAAAGTTTTCCCCGGCTTTTTGTCCCCGATTGGTAAACTCTATCGTCCGAACCCCTGCCTGGTACAAAGCACCAACCAATTGAACACAAATATTGGGATCCTCATGATAGAACAATGGGAGAAGTCCCTTTTCTTTAATTTTCTGAAAAGCCAGAAGTTCTTTATTCATATTCTTTTACCTCCAAACTTTTACCACTCCTGTTTTCATAGGCCTCTATGCTTCTCCTTATTCCTAATTCCAGACCCCGTATTTCCGCCAATCCTTTTAATCTTCCAACCGCATAATACCCTGGCCGTCCTTCTTTTTTCAAATCGTCCAGAATCTGGTGTCCATGATCGGGTCGCATGGGGATAGACGCTTTTCGAGCCCTCATCATTTGGAAAATGGCCTCCACAATCTCATACATATCCACATCACCTTCCAAATGCCCTTCCTCATAAAAATCTCCATTCTCCAGCCTATGGGTACTTCTTAGATGTAGAAAATGAATTCTTTCCTGGAATTTTTGGATCATTTTAACCAGGTTATTATCTTTTCTTACCCCTAATGAACCCGTACAAAAGCAAATCCCATTGTTTAGGGAGGGTATTTGCCGGCTAATATATTCGTAATCTTCCGAAGTGCTGACGACCCTGGGCAAACCAAAAAGTGGATAGGGAGGATCGTCCGGATGCAAAGCTAATTTTACACCTGCCTCTTCGGCTACCGGAACAATTTCGGACAGGAAGTCCAGTAAATTTTGTCGTAAGACCTGTTCTGTTATAGAATGATAGGGTTCGAGGGCTTTTTGAAAAGAATCGAGATCAAAATGCGCTTCGGCTCCGGGTAATCCCGCAAGAATATTTTTCTGAATTTCCTTTTTCTCTGATTCGCTCATAGAATCAAACCGCTCCTTTGCCTTGTCAATATCCTCTTTTTTATTTTCTTCCAAGGCTTTGGGCCTTTTTAATATAAAAAGATCAAAAGCATTCAAGGCTGATTTTTCGAAGTATAAAGCTTTGGCCCCATTAGACAGAGTATAGTCTAGTTTTGTACGGGTCCAGTCCAATACAGGCATGAAATTATACGTCAAAACCTTAATTCCCAGGATTCCCAAATTTTGAATAGTCTTTTTATAATTTTCAAGATGGGATTTATAATGGTCCCCTTTAGTTTTAAGGCTTTCAGAAACCGGCACACTTTCCACCACCGACCATGTCAGACCGGTAAGTTCAATTTCTTGCCGTCTTTTTTGAATTTCCTCCCTTGACCAAATCTCTCCAATGGGGATATGATGTAGGGCAGAAACCACTCCGGTACATCCGGACTGTTGTATATCCATTAAACTTACCGGATCCCCGGGTCCAAACCATCGCATGGTTTCTTCCATCCTGGGTTCATATTGATGCAATCGGGGGAAAAGAGAATTCATGGTTATAGATACTCCAATATAAAAGAATTCGATGGAATTTTATCCCAATTTTTTAGGATAGTAACCGAAATTCAAAATCGTAAACTGCAAAAAACACTTGATTTATGGGTCGAATAAATTAATTTTACTTTTGAATTGTGTAGGGTACCACCCTTTCTTCCCCAAAATTCTGGCTTATAATTACGTGTTGCGAGGAAATTAATCCCACCTATTTCTATCTGCATTAACCTATAAGTTCCATTTGGAAAATTAGAGGGATATTCTCATTCAAATACGATATCAAAACGTTCTATAAAAAGAGAATGAAAACATTTAATTATGGAGTAGACCATCTCAGCCTGGGTATCGCCGAAGAAATTGCCAATGGTAAACGAAAGGGAATCTTAAACGAGACCTCTATTGCCCAGGTCCAGAAAGGGGAAAGGGAAGTGGCTAAAATTCTTGAAAATAAAAGAGCTGTTTACGGGGTCAATACAGGTTTGGGACAATTATGTGATGTGAGCATTCCGGAACAGGATATACTCAGGCTCCAAAATTATATTTTACAAAGCCATGCCTGCGGAATAGGGAAACCCATTCCAAAATTTATAGCCAAACTCATGATGATTACCAAGGTTCATTCCCTGTCTATGGGCTATTCGGGTATTTCATTAAAGACACTGGAAAGGATTCTTTGGCATATAGAGGAAGATCTAATTCCGGTGGTCCCGGAAAAAGGCTCGGTGGGTGCTTCCGGAGACCTGGCACCCCTGGCGCATTTATTTCTACCCTTAATTGGCTTGGGCGAGGTTTACGAAAAGGAGATAGTTCAAGCTGCCGGGAAATTATTGCAAGAAAAAGGAATGGAGGCCTTGGTTTTAGGACCTAAGGAAGCATTAGCCTTGATTAATGGAACCCAATTTATCCTGGCCTTCGCCCTCACTGGATTAATCCGATTTCATAAATTATTAGACCTGGCCGATTTATCCGGAGCCATGTCCCTGGAAGGTTTAATGGGATCTATTCGACCTTTCGATGCCCGACTTCATGCCTTAAGACCTTTTAAAGGCACCCAATGGGTGGCCCAGCGCCTTAGCCATTTTCTGGCAGGTTCCTCCATTGTACTGGACCATGAAGATTGTAACCGGGTACAGGATCCCTATTCCCTTCGTTGCATGCCCCAGGTACATGGTGCCTCCCGGAATGCCTGGTTACATTTAAAGGAATTAACCGAAATAGAATTGAATTCCATTACCGACAATCCCCTCATTTTTGATGCGGAAGATTCCATTAGCGGAGGAAATTTTCATGGGCAACCCCTGGCTATGGCATTGGACTATGGAACCCTGGCTGCAGCGGAACTAGGTAATATTTCTGATCGAAGAAGTTATTTATTAACCGAAGGACGTTACGGACTTCCAAAACTTCTGGTAAAAAATCCAGGATTAAATTCCGGTTTAATGATTCCCCAATATACCTCTGCGGCCCTGGTTTCTGAAAACAAAAGTTTATGTTTCCCGGCCAGTGCCGATAGTATTCCAACCTCATTGGGTCAGGAGGATCATGTTTCCATGGGTTCCATTTCGGGAAGAAAATTTCATTTGGTTTTAGATAATCTGGAATATATTTTGGCCATAGAATTCCTGTATGCCTCCCAATCTATTTATTTTCGAAGACCTTTAGTTTCCACTCCTATCCTGGAAGCCTGCCATGCTTTGATCAGGGAGAAAATTCCCTTTATCGAAGAAGATCGCATTTTTTCGGAGGATATTAATAAAATCCATCAATGCATTGTCGAGGATGCCTTTTTAAATACCATGCAAGAAACCATTCAAAACCAATCCCTCCCATTTCCCATACATGACGAGTTCCGAATTTCTTAACCGATACGCAGACCACCCCAACTATTCTGCCCCCAGAGGAAATATCCTGAATGCCAAATCCTGGCAAACGGAAGCTCCTTTGCGTATGCTTTTAAATAACCTGGATCATGAGGTAGCCGAGAACCCTGATAAGCTGGTGGTTTATGGAGGCATTGGTCAGGCAGCCAGGAACAGGGAATCCCTGGTTAAAATTATAGAACTCCTGTTGGAGCTGGATGAAGATCATTCTTTATTGGTTCAATCGGGAAAGCCGGTTGGGGTACTAAGAAGCCATCCGGAAGCACCCAGAGTATGGATTGCCAATTCGAATTTGGTTCCTGCCTGGGCTACCTGGGATCATTTCAATGAATTAAAGGCAAAAGGCCTGATGATGTATGGTCAAATGACCGCAGGATCCTGGATTTATATCGGTACCCAAGGCATTTTACAGGGAACCTATGAAACTTTTGTAGAATGTAGCCGGCAGTATTTTAATAATGACTTAACTGGAAGGGTATTGGTAAGTGCTGGCTTAGGCGGTATGGGGGGCGCTCAACCCCTGGCAGCGACCATGGCAGGTGCTATATTTCTGGGTGCGGACCCGGATTCCAGCCGCATTCAAAAAAGATTGGACACCCGGTATATCGATAAAATGACGCATTCCTATACCGAGGCAATGAAATGGGTAAATGAAGCCAGGAAATCAGGAGAGGCCATTTCGATTGGACTGGTGATGGACGCCGGTGATATGTTAAAGGAAATGCTGGATTCAGAATTTATTCCGGATATTCTAACCGATCAAACTTCGGCTCATGATCCCCTGACCGGATATATTCCCAATGGTTTATGTATGGAAAAAGCTGCCGAATTACGCCTTTCCGATCCGGAAGAATATAAAAGAAGATCTTTTCAAAGTATGGCCCGGCATGTACACTATATGTTGGAATTACAAAAAAAGGGATCCATTACGTTCGATTATGGAAATAATTTACGGGAATTTGCCCGTCAGGGAGGCGAGAAGAATGCGTTTAATTTTCCGGGTTTTACCCCTGCTTTTATTCGTCCCTTGTTTTGTGAAGGGAAAGGGCCCTTCCGCTGGGTAGCCCTTTCCGGCGATCCGGAAGATATTTATACTACCGATAGGGCCCTTATGGAGGCATTCCCGGAAAACCAGGCCTTGATAAACTGGCTGGTCAAGGCAAAAGAAAAAATAACCTTCCAAGGTTTACCAGCAAGAATTTGTTGGTTAAGCCTGGGAGAAAGGGAAAAAGCCGGTCTTATTTTCAATGAATTGGTAGCATCCGGTAAGGTTAAAGCCCCTATTGTTATTGGAAGGGATCATTTGGACTGTGGTTCGGTAGCTTCCCCGAATAGGGAAACCGAATCGATGAAAGATGGTTCCGATGCGGTTTCGGATTGGCCCCTTTTAAACCTTATTGCCAATACAGCAGGTGGTGCCACCTGGGTATCTTTTCATCATGGGGGTGGGGTGGGTATGGGCTATTCCCAACATGCAGGAATGGTTGTCCTGGCCGATGGTACTAAAAGAGCAGAAAACTGCCTGAAAAGGGTTTTGTTCAATGACCCTGCTATGGGGGTTTTACGGCATACCGATGCCGGCTATGAAAAGGCCGAGAATTGGGCCGAAAAATTTGAACTTAAAATTTGGTAAAAAGATTAAATAGAAATATTTTACATAAGAAAACAAAACAGGTCAAATATTTTCTTTAATGAAATGCTTATTAGGTCCCTTCAATGAAATTCTGCCTCTGGATGGTTTAGCCATGAAAGGCCCTTTGCAAGATCATCAATTGAAAATTATCCCCAATGGGGCCTTGGTTCTGGAAGAAGGAAAGATTGTAGAAATAGGCGATTTTGATGCCTTAAGGAATCAATATGCTGGTATTCAGGTCCAGGAAATTGAAAAGAAATCAGTCTTAATACCTGGATTTATAGACTGTCATACCCATCTTGTTTTTTCCGGAAGCCGGGCCGATGAATTTGCTTTGCGGCATCTTGGGAAAGAATACCTGGAAATTAACCAATCCGGAGGAGGTATTTGGAGCACGGTCCAGAAAACCAGGAGCCAGGATGAGGAGGGATTATTAAAGGAATTATTGGTGCGTATTGAAAAACATGTACGGGAGGGTGTTACCACCATTGAGATAAAAAGTGGTTATGGGCTGGATGTGGAAAACGAATTAAAGATTTTAAGAACCATCGAAAAGGCCTCAAAACGGGTTAGCGTCGATTTAGTTCCCACCTGCCTGGCCGCCCATACCCAACCTCGTGACTTTACTGGGTCTAAAAAAGAATACCTGCAATTTTTACAAAAATCCCTTCTTCCCATAGTTTGGCAGGAAAAACTAGCCTCCCGAGTAGATATTTTTATTGACCAGGGAGGTTTTTCCCCGGAAGAAGCCTTATTGTATTTAACCCAGGCCAATTTTATGGGATTTTCCATCACCATTCATGCGGATCAGTTTAAACCGGGTGGCTCCCATATTGGTTTTGGATTGGAGGCCATTTCTATAGACCATTTGGAGGCGATGACGGAAAGGGATATAACCTTCCTGGCTAGAAGTGGATGCGTAGGGGTCGTATTACCGGGAGCCTCCATAGGCCTGGGAATGCCGTTCGCGCCAGCAAGGAAAATTCTTGACCAGGGGGCCTGTATGGCCATTGCCAGTGATTGGAATCCCGGTTCGGCCCCTATGGGTAATTTATTAATAGAGGCCTCCGTCCTTTGGGCGTACGAAAAACTTTCCACGGCTGAGGTGCTGGCGGGGCTTACCTTCCGAGCGGCTCATGCCCTGGGATTTTCAGACCGCGGAATTCTCGCTCCTGGGTATTTGGCCGATATGCAGGCTTTTCCCTGCTCATCGTACCAGGAAATTTTATACCACCAGGGAACCCTGAACCCCTACCAGGTCTGGAAACGAGGCGTTGCTCAGGTTTAAATCCAACGAACACCTATAAATATGAATCCATTATTGGAATGTGTACCCAATTTTTCCGAAGGGAATGATCTGGAAAAGATTAAAGAAATAACCCAGTCCATTGAAGCAGTACCGGGAATTCGCTTATTAAATGTGGATCCGGGAAAGGCCACCAATAGAACCGTGGTTACCTTTATTGGAAGCCCCGAAGCCGTAATGGAGGCCGCTTTTCAGGGTATAAAAAAGGCTGGGGAAATTTTGGATATGCGCCATCATACCGGAGCCCATCCCCGAATGGGTGCCACCGATGTTTGCCCGCTGATCCCCATTCGCGATATCTCCATGGAAGAAACCGCAAAATATGCCAGAAAGTTGGGAGAGCGGGTAGGCAGTGAATTGCAAATCCCAGTTTACCTTTACGAAGAGGCACAGGAAAACAAAAAAAGAAGCAATTTATCGCATATTCGGGCCGGGGAATATGAAGGTTTTTCAGAGAAAATAAAATTGCCGGAATGGAAGCCCGATTTTGGCCCTTGTATTTTCGATGAGAAAAGAGGAGCAACGGTTATAGGTGCCAGGGATTTTCTTATTGCTTACAATATTAACCTGAATACCAAATCTGTTCAGCGAGCCAATTCGGTCGCCTTTGACGTTAGGGAAACCGGCAGGGTTTTGCGGGAAAATAATTCTCCTACCGGAAAAGAAATTAAGGATGAAAAAGGGAAGCCCATTTGGGTCCCGGGTAGCCTTAAATCGGTAAAAGCTATAGGTTGGTATATTGAAGAATATGGGATTGCCCAAATTTCTATGAACCTGACCAATATTCGTATTACGCCCCTTCATATTGCTTTTGATGAAGTAAACAAAAAGGCCATGGAAAGGGGCCTGAGGGTTACCGGTTCAGAATTGGTGGGATTGGTGCCCTTACAGGCCCTAATCGATACGGCTGTATATTATCTGGATAAACAAAAACGATCGTCCGGATTAAACGAAAAGGAACTAGTCAATTTTGCCATCCATACCCTAGGCTTAAACGAATTGCAGCCTTTTAACCCAAAAGAACGAATTATTGAATACCTGATCGAAGAAAGGCAAGACAAAAAGCTGGCTTCCCTTAGCTTAGAAAATTTTGCCAATGAAACCGCCAGTGAAAGCCCCGCCCCGGGTGGAGGATCCGTTTCTGCTTATTTGGGGGTTCTGGCAGCCTCCCTCGGCGCCATGGTAGCCAATTTATCGGCGCATAAAAAAGGATTTGAGGAAAATTGGAAGGAATTCAGCCATTGGGCAAAAAAAGGGCAGAAAATAAAAGATCAATTATTAATCCTGGTCGACGAAGATACCCTTGCTTTTACCAGGATTATGGATGCCTTTGGCCTTCCAAAAGCCACCGAATTAGAAAAGAAAATAAGGAAATCCGCTATCGATAAGGCCACCAAAACCGCCATAGAAGTTCCCTTCCAGGTAATGAAATCAGGCTTTGAAAGCTTCGCTCTCTTAAAAGAAATGGCAGAAAAAGGAAATCCCAATTCCATTTCGGATATTGGGGTAGGTGCCTTAAGTGCCCGTTCTTGTATTCTTGGTGCTCACCTGAACGTTAAAATTAATGCCAAAGAACTTCATGACCCCCAGTTTACCGAACCCATTCTCCTGGAAGCCAGGCAGATTGAGGTGGAGACCCTGAAACTGGAAAAGGAAATTCTGGACTTGGTGGAACAAAAAATAGGTTAAAAGTACTTTCTATTTTCCTTAATTATTTACGATCTTATCCTTCTCAAACATTTTATATGAATAAACCAATTTTGGGATTCCTGATCCTTTGTTCATTTTTTGGTCCTAGCCAATTCGCCTATAGCCAGAATTCGAATTCCCTGACAGAAAAAGATTACCAGTTGGCAGAAAGCCGATTAATATATAATACGGCTTCCTTAATAGATCATCCCTCCATCAGACCGAATTGGTTAGCTGGAGATCGGTTCTGGTATAAAAATCAAACCTCTTCAGGAGTCGAATATATTTTTGTCGACCCTGCAAAAGGCACCAGATCCCTGGCTTTCGATCATCAGAAGCTGGCCTCCTCTTTATCGACCCTAACCGGATCGAGTTATGATCCCACAAAACTTTCTCTATCCGGTTTAGACTATACCTCGGATGGAAATTTCTTGAAATTCAAATCCAATGGGAAAACCTATTTATTCGATCCAAAAACCAGTGAAATTAAGGAGGATACTTCCAATCCTGGGGGATCCATGGCCCTAGACACCAAATCCAGTGGAAGACCATCCCGGAGAGGATTAAATTCCTTCAATGAAATTCTTTCTCCGGATGGGAAAAAGGCAGCCTTTATTCGGGATTATAATTTATGGGTCAGAGATCAGGATACCAGGAAGGAAACCCAGCTCACTACCGATGGCATCAAAGATTATGGGTATGCTACGGATAATGCAGGATGGCAATCGTCCGACCGGGCTATCTTGCAATGGTCGCCAGATTCCAAAAAAATTGCCACCTTCAAACAGGATCAACGAAATGTAAGCGATATGTATTTGGTTTCCACACAGGTAGGCAAGCCAACCCTGAAAGCTTGGAAATATGCTTTACCCGGTGATAAAACCGTTGCCATGATTGAAAGGGTCATTATTGAAGTAGAAAACCCAAGAATTATTAAAATTCAAGTAGATCCGGATCCACATAGAGCGACCTTAAGTGATGATATTTCCAGTAGTGGAACCTTCGACGATGTAAACTGGAATGAGGATGCGACCAAACTGGCTTTTGTTTCCACTTCCCGGGATCATAAAATTGAAAAAGTCCGTATTGCCGATGCCCGTACAGGGGTGGTCCAGGAAGTATTTACGGAAACGGTCCCCACCCAATACGAATCGGGATGGGGGTCTATTAACTGGAAGTTTCTGGATAAAACAGGAGAAATTATCTGGTTTTCTGAACGGGATAACTGGGGCCATTTATACCTCTATGATGCCAAAACCGGAAAAGTAAAAAATCAAATCACCAAAGGCAATTGGGTATTAACCCAATTAATTAAGGTGGATGAAAAGAAAAGAGTGCTATATTTTATGGCCGACGGAAAAGAGCCTGGGAATCCATATTTCTCCTATTTCTATAAGGTTGGCTTTGATGGCAAAAATTTAAAGCTTTTAAGTCCTGAACCAGGCAACCATCAAATTAATTTATCTCCCTCTGAAAATTATTTCATTGACACGTATTCCCAGCCTGATGTGGAGCCTAAAATGGTATTAAGAACTCTGGATGGAAAGCTGATCCAAAACCTGGAACAGACGGATATTTCCCGATTGAAAGCCATAGGTTGGAATCCTCCTACCCCTTTCACTGTAAAAGCCCATGATGGAACCACCGATATTTATGGGCTATTATTCAAACCAACCCATTTGGATCCTAATATGAAATATCCCGTGGTCGATTATATCTATCCCGGACCCCAGGGGGGTAGCGTAGGCTCCTGGTCATTTTCCCCTGCCAGAGGGGATAACCAGGCATTAGCCGAATTAGGTTTTATTGTTATTGCATTGGAAGGTACCTCGAATCCTCTTCGATCCAAATCCTTTCATGATATGAGCTATGGGAATATGTCGGAAAATACGATTCCAGATCAAATAACTGGGATAAAACAATTAGCCTCTAAATACGGCTATATGGATACTTCCCGTGTGGGGATCTGGGGCCATTCCGGAGGAGGATTTGCCACGGCAACCGCCATGTTCAAATACCCTGATTTCTTTAAAGTAGGGATTTCCGAATCCGGTAACCATGATAACCGGAATTATGAAGATGATTGGGGAGAACGGTATAATGGATTATTGGTTGATAATGGGAATGGTCATTCCAATTATGAAGTACAGGCCAATCAGGTTTATGCCAAAAACCTAAAAGGAAAATTATTGCTGGCCCATGGACTCATGGACGATAATGTACCCCCATCGAATACTTTATTAGTGGTAGAAGCCCTGGAAAAAGCGAATAAAGATTATGACCTGATTGTTTTCCCAAATTCAGCTCATGGCTATGGTCCGTATACTCTTTATATGACCCGTAGAAGATGGGATTATTTTGTTAAAAACCTGGCGGGTCTCAATCCCCCCAAAGAATATATATTAAAACCAAAGGCCGACCCCAGAAACGCGTATTAAAAAATAAATATGGGCAAGAAAAGCCTATCCCAACCCAGGAATAGGCTTTTTTCATAAAAGAGCATTATTTATCCCTTCCTGCAATTGGGTATTATAATGTGGGGTAAAATGATAATGATTTTTAATGATACCCTCTTTGCCTATTAAAAAAGTAGTAGGGAATAAGATGATATGATACTGGTCTATTATATTTCTTGCATCCGGTAAAACATTCAGATTAAATTCTTTTCTCAATAGGAACTTTTCAACCACCTCCTTTTCATTAAACGTCAGGGCCAAGAAAACAACTTTAGACGTATCCGATTTTGCTTTTATTTCATTTAATTCCGGAATTTCTTGTAAACAAGGAGGGCAAGTGGTAAACCAAAAGTTTATCACCACTACTTTCCCTTTTAAGGCAGATAATTTCCATTTTTTATGGTTCATATCGCGTACGGTAAAATCGGGAGCAAGTTTTCCTTTCAAGGAATTTAACTGGAAATCATTTTTTTCGGTTTGGGATTCATACGTATTGGATAAAATATCCTTAATTCGAACAAGATGCACTAAACCCTTAACATCATCCTCATATGAATGAATCAACCCAATTTTTCCAGCACCCCAGGATCTGGTCAAACTATCCAATTTACCCTCTGGCAAATTAGTACCATCGGGTAAGACATAAATGGTATTATATAGGCTTCCTATATCCGTTTTTGTTTGGGCAACACCACTATAAAAAACAATTAACAGAAAAAAAAGAATTATAATTTTCATTGTTTGAATGGATTATTATAAATAACCTATTTATTTCAACTCTATAATCGAAAAAGTCTTGTAAAATCGTACCATTTTGCATCTTTATGGTTTTGCAAAAAAAGGGAACCAGGAATTCAGCGCTATGCCTATTAGAAATAATAGACCAAAAACTATCAAGGCTGGTTGATATAAAAAGGAAGAAAAAATGGTTAAAATTCCAAGGCAAGCAATCACCAAGGCTATTTTACTGGATTTTTTGGTTCCTTTCCAACGAATGGGATACGTCATTTGGCTTAAAGGTATGGCCATAAGGAAAAGCGTGATACAGGTAGCCAATACGGGAAAGACAAAAGTTTCTCCTTTCAATAAGGAACCAATTCCAATACCGCATAAACCCAGAAAAATAGAACTTACCACCAAAATAGAAGACCATTTTTCATCATTGGTCAGGGCGTATTTTCCATCCTGGTCGAATACCAGGAAAAAATTGGCAATAGGGGTAATTAACCAGGTAAAAATGACTAATCCAAAATAAACCGCTATAAGCGTATAAGCAATTACCTTGGTCGTATCATTGCTAGCCAATCCGGTAAATAATAATCGCACGCCTACGAAGATCCCTATTGGTAAAAACCTGCTAAATCTTTTTCCCTTATTGGAAACCCAATAGCTGTATTGCAACATCCATCGAAAAGGGGGGATTTTCGACTTTAAAGCCTCTTTTAATCCAATTTGGGCATTGGTACTTCTCGGATTCAAACGAAGGGATTCCTTGAAATGTTTGGTCGATTCCTTATAATTTCCTTTTTCCAGATAGTTCCATGCAACCGTTAAATGGGTGAAATCATTTTCAGGATCCTTTGAAAGGGCAAATTGCATCGTTTCAATGGCATCGTCGGTTCGGTTTAATTTATTTAATGAAGTAGACCTGGCATTTAAACAGGTTAAATTTTCCGGGTCTAATTCAAGCCCTTCATTGGCCTTGTTTAATGCTTTTTCAAATTGCTTCTCAGAAATAAATACCTGGGATAATAAACCATAATACTCCGGGGCATAGGGTGCCATGGTAATGGCCTTGTTCAGAAAAGAAATGGCCTTATTATAACTGCTTTTCCTATAATAGGCAAAGCCCATTAAATAATAATAATAAGCATTTTCCGGATCGAAGCCCAGGGCTTCTTTTGCCTTTTCAATACCTAAATCATATTCATTTCTATGAAAATGACATCGTGCATAGAGGGATAGGGCCTCTGCACTATCCGGCTTTTGTTGTAATACGGAACGGATTTCCTTAATGGCATCGTCTACCCGCCCTTGGTTCAATAATATCCTTGATCTTTCCAATAAAATGGAATAGGAATCCACTATCGTTTGATTTTTAAGTATTTTAAAATATCATTATATAAGCCTGATTCATTTGAATACAAAGCATAATTCCTTGCCGATGCAAACCATTCTGAGGTAGTAGATCGGTGTTGCTTTATGGAATTCAATAAATCCTTAGTTTGAATGGGCTGAATACTGCCTAAGCGCATGGATTCCCGTAATTTTTCTTCGGTCGCTATATCGATGACTGCTTTTAAATCGGCACCAGAAAAGTCAGGGGTGGATGCAGCTATTTTTTGAACATCTATCTCTCCAACCGGTTTCCCTTTTAATAAAGAATTCAAAATGCCAAACCGGGCAATCTCATCAGGAGGTTCCACAAAAATGATTCGATCGAATCGTCCGGGCCTACGAAAAGCAGAATCGACACTCCATGGAGCATTGGTGGCTGCCAGAATTAAAACCCCCTCATTATCCGATTCCGCCCCATCCAGTTCGGCAAGAAATTGATTAATCACCTGTCGCATAGCCGATTGCTTCACCTCATTTCTACTTCCTCCCATGGCATCTACTTCATCAAAAAATAAAACGCAAGGGGTATTTCGTCGGGCTAATTCAAATATATCATGTAGATTTTTTTGACTATTTCCCATCCACATATCTAAAATATCGTGTAATCCTATATTGATAAACTTGGCATTAATTTCTCCGGCTGTGGCTTTGGCTATGAATGTTTTGCCACAACCCGGGGGGCCATATAATAAGATCCCTCCCCCAATTTTTTTCCCAAAAGCCTTATATAATTCCGGATTGGTTAAAGGCTGAATAATCTTCATGGATATTTCTTCCTTCACTTTTTCCATACCCCCTACATCTTCAAACTTCACCTTTGGCTTTTCCATAAACCAGGATTCATCCTCGTTCAGAATTTCATCTATGGTATGCCCTTGCGAAGGCATTCGCAAGAAAGCATCGATCTCCTCATCTTTAAAATCGGGTTCCTTTTCAATAATCTTGGTGTATTGATCGATAGCTTCTGAAATGGAATCCTCTTTTATCAGGGACTTTATATATAAAACCCGATCCGCTTTCCCCAGGCTTTCCTGCACCTGTTCATAGATAATAATACAGGCAGAATATTTTCCCTGGTAAAAATAGGATTCTGCCAAGCCTAATTGAGCTGGGATATGACCATAATTCTGCTTAAGCACTTCCTCATATTGTTCAGAAGCTTCCGGATACATTTTTTCTTGTAGCATCATGGAAGCAACCTGTAACCGCAAAGGAATATTGGAAGGCGAAACCGCCAGAGCTGCTAACAAATTCGTAATGATCTCTTTTTGCATGTTCTAAAAATAATACTTCCTGTCCATTTTACCTCAACTTACCCATAATGGCTTTACTCTATTTCTTAAGAGGATTTCATTTAGCTTTAAACTACCTATTCTCTAGGAGTAGTCTTATTATAATATTTTCAATTTTAATTCTATCTGAATGGATTTTATAACAATTAAGACGTTTCAAAATATTGAAATACGGTATAAAATTGGGTCTTTACAAAATCGTATTTGGGAAAGATGTATTGATTCGATTATTATTTACTCCTATTATTTCTTGGTTAGTGCTATCATGGACCTATTCCAGGACCAATCGTCTATTTCAAAAGGACTTCATGGCCATTTATTAAATTATGTTTTACTTTTCCTTTTTTGCCTTCCTATCATTTTTTACAGCTTATTATTTGAAACTTTCATGCATGGGCAAACACCGGGTAAAAAGGCTATGAATCTTCGTGTCATAAGCCTATCTGGTGAAAATCCAAAAATTAGCCAATTTGTTTTACGATGGGTATTTCGAATATTGGATTATCCTGTTATTGCATTGATCGTCATGGCCATGACAGAAAAAACACAAAGGATTGGGGATTTAGTAGCAGGCACCCTGGTTATTGATATAAAGGAAGAAAAAATGGTTTTCCTGAAGATAAAGGATCTATTTGGACAAGTCCAATTCTTTCCAATATTCCCAAATGCCTAAATCCTTTGGTAAAGGGGCTGTAATTTCTATAGGCTCCTTTTTTATGGGATGAATAAATTCCAATCTTCGGGCATGAAGAGCTATAAATTTTTCTTTATATCCTCTTGGGTACCCATATTTATTATCCCCACAAATTGGACATCCCATCGAAGATAATTGTACCCTTATTTGGTGAGACCGTCCGGTTAAAGGCTTAACTTCCAACAAGAAGAATCCATTTTCTTCGGCTATCAATTTATACCTAAGTTCTGATCGTAAACTACCGGGAGTTTCTACCTCGGAATAGGAAACCAGGTTGGCATCCCCGTCCTTTGTCAGCCAATGTACCAAGGTGTTTTCTTCCTTAGCGGGTTTATTGCGAACCACAGCCCAATAGGTCTTCTCAATTTCTCTATCCTTAAATTGCTTATTCATCCTATCGAGGGCTTTGCTGGTACGGGCAAAAAGAATAACCCCGCTTACCGGTCGGTCTAATCGATGAACCACCCCAATAAAAGCCTTTCCTGGCTTTTCATATTTCTTCGCCAGGTACTCGGCTACCATTTCCGATAGTGGTTTATCACCTGTTTTATCCCCCTGCACTATCATCCCGGGTATTTTATTAATGGCAACTAAATGATTATCCTCATAAAGAATTTCTAAAGGAATATCCATTTTTAATACTGTTCTTTTTGATTGGGAAATTTCACATCCTTCACATCTTTCACATAATGCTGAATGGCACCCAACATTTCTTCGTATAAGTTTAAATACTGTCGAAGGAATCGGGGTTTGAATCCCTGATTAATCCCTAATAAATCATGAATTACCAAAACCTGCCCATCCACTTCCGATCCGGCACCAATGCCAATAATGGGAATTTTAAGGCTGGATGAAACTTCTGAGGCCAGTTTAGAAGGGATTTTTTCTAATACCACGGAAAAACAACCCAGGGTTTCCAGGGTATGGGCATCCTGAATCAGTTTCTCGGCTTCCCCCTGTTCTGTAGCCCGAACGGTATAGGACCCAAATTTATATATGGATTGAGGGGTAAGGCCTAGATGACCCATTACGGGAATTCCTGCAGCAAATATTCTATCCAGGGCTTCTTTTATTTCAATGCCCCCTTCCATTTTAACCGCATGGGCACCCGATTCTTTCATTATTCGAATAGCACTTACCAGGGCTTCCTTCGAATTTCCCTGATAAGACCCAAAGGGTAAATCCACGACCACCATGGCTCTTTTTACTCCCCGTACCACCGAAGAGGCATGATATATCATTTGATCCAGGGTAATGGGAAGGGTAGTTTCATGACCGGCCATTACATTCGAAGCAGAATCTCCTACCAGTATAACGTCTATACCTGCCTCATCCACAATCTTGGCCATAGAATAATCGTAGGCCGTTAAAACCCCAATTTTCTCTCCTCGGGCCTTCATATCCTGCAGGGTCTGGGTCGTTACTCTTTTTATTTCTTTATGTGTTGACATTTAAAACAATATAAGTATTCGAAGGTAGACGATTTTTGCATAGTATTACTATCTTTGGGCGTGAACCGAATTACCCCTTCACCTAAATTCCTTATTCCTTCAAGGAAGTCTTTTTCCAATTTTTCTTATTTTATTTCAAGGAGATGAATCCCATTTCAAGTATCCCTGCCCTATTGCTTTTAGAAGATGGGACAGTTTTTTACGGCCGCTCGGCTGGCAAAATAGGAACCACCACCGGGGAAATATGTTTCAATACCGGTATGACAGGTTATCAGGAGATTTATACAGACCCTTCCTATTCCGGGCAAATCCTGGTCCATACATCGGCCCATATTGGAAATTATGGGATCGAAAAAGACGAATTTGAATCCAACCATATCCAGATATCAGGGCTGGTATGTAAAAATTTTAGTGCTACTTATTCCCGAAAATTAGCTTCCGGATCTCTTCAGAATTATGGGGTGGATCAAAATCTGGTGGCCATTTACGATCTGGACACCCGTGCTTTAGTTAAACATATCCGCGATAAGGGGGCCATGAATGCCTTAATTTCATCGGAGGATATTCCTATGGAACAATTGAAGGAAATGTTAGGTCAAATCCCATCTATGGAAGGCATGGAACTGGCCTCCAAGGTAAGTACTCCGGAAGCCTATTTATTAGGAGAAGAAAATTCTGAATTCCGGGTGGCCGTTTTGGACCTGGGAGCAAAGAAAACTATTATGACCAATCTCACCGATAGGAATTGCCTGGTAAAAGTCTTCCCGGCAAAAACCAGCTATGAGGAAATGAAATCCTGGAATCCGGATGGATTTATGATTTCTAATGGACCGGGTGACCCTGCCCCGGTTGATTTTGCTATCCGAGCCGTTAAATCTATGCTGGATAAGGAAGATCCCTTATTTGGAATTTGCCTGGGCCAACAAATTTTAGCGCTTGCCCTGGGCGTGCCCACCTTAAAAATGCATCATGGACATCGTGGAGCAAACCACCCGGTAAAAAATATCATCACCAATCGTTGCGAAATCACCACACAGAATCATGGCTTTAGTGTCGATCCGGAAGCTATAAAAGCTAACGAACATATTGAAATCACCCATATTAACCTGAACGATCAAACCATCGAGGGTTTCCGGGTAAAAGGAAAACCTGCTTTTGCGGTTCAATACCATCCGGAGGCCTCACCGGGTCCACACGATGCGCGCTACCTGTTTGATCAGTTTATCCATAATATGCATTCCAAAAAAGAATCCCATACTCATTAAAAACTAAACTAAAATTCAATTCCTATGAGCTTAATTTACGACGTCCGAGCAAGACAAATTTTGGATTCCCGCGGTAACCCCACTGTTGAAGTGGATGTAGTCACCGAAAATGGTGTTTTAGGCCGCGCGGCGGTTCCATCCGGAGCATCAACTGGTAAACACGAGGCAGTCGAACTTCGTGATGGAGATAAATCGGTTTACCAAGGAAAAGGCGTATTGAAAGCGGTAGGCTATGTGAATGAAGAATTGGCAGAAAAATTGAGAGGAGTCGATGTTTTTGAGCAAGGGTATCTGGATCGCTTAATGATCGAATTGGATGGAACCGAGAATAAATCAAAATTTGGGGCCAATGCTATTTTAGGTATATCCCTGGCTGCTGCAAAAGCTGCTGCTCAGGAATCTCGTCAGCCCTTGTACCGGTATATTGGTGGGGTAAATGCGAATACCTTACCTATCCCCATGATGAATATCCTGAATGGGGGTGCTCATGCCGATAATAAAATCGATTTCCAGGAATTTATGGTTATGCCTATTGGCGCTCCTAATTTCTCAGAAGCCCTTCGTTGGGGGGTAGAAATTTTCCATACACTCAAAGGTATTTTAAAGAAAAAAGGCTATTCAACCAATGTAGGCGATGAGGGCGGATTTGCTCCAAATATTGCTTCCAATGTGGAAGCCGTAGAAACTGTTATTCAGGCCATTGAAGCAGCTGGCTATAAACCCGGTCAGGATGTATTTATTGCTATGGATGCGGCTTGTTCCGAACTATATAATGCAGACGAAAAAGTATATCATTTCCACAAATCCACCGGCGATAAATTAACCAGTTCCCAGATGGTCGATTTCTGGGTAGATTGGTCCAAAAAATATCCGATTATTTCCATCGAGGATGGTTTGGACGAAGATGATTGGGATGCATGGAAAAGCCTTACAGAAAAAATCGGAGCAAAGACTCAATTGGTTGGAGACGATTTATTCGTTACCAATGTAAAAAGATTACAAATGGGTCTAGACAAAGGAATTGCCAATTCTATTTTGGTTAAAGTAAACCAAATTGGTTCCCTTACCGAGACGATCGATACCGTTAACCTGGCAAAGAACCATGCCTATACCACCGTAATGTCTCACCGTTCCGGTGAAACGGAAGATACCACCATTGCCGATTTAGCCGTTGCCTTAAACTGCGGTCAAATCAAAACAGGTTCTGGATCCCGAACCGACCGGATGGCAAAGTACAATCAATTATTACGTATTGAAGAAGAATTGGGCGACCAGGCAAGATTCCTGGGTCATTCCTTTAAATATGGAAAATAAACATACCCTTTAATTTTTTTTAAAGGCTGTATTCTTAAAATGGATACAGCCTTTTTTATTTAAAAAGCATTTATTTATTCGTTTTCCTATCGGGATACCCTTACTAAAATCCTTATATCTCCAGGTTCCTGAACCTCTGGAATCAAATATTCACGATGCCCACCAATTGGTCCAAATGAGGACTAGGGCTTCCGCCTTTGGGCTCCAGGGTAATAGCGAAGGCTTGAGCCGTTTCCCTGTCTTTCATAGTGTTCAAGGCAGCGAATCCATTTTCCACATTAAAGGTGCCTTCATCGACTGGCTTTCCGTTTACTATAGCCCATAGCTGGTAAGAATGCTGTTCATCATTTTTCGGGAGGTTTCCGGGGGTCATATGCACCCTATGAGATTTCTTATTCCAGAAAACAAGGGCCACCGTGCCCGGATAGGATTTTGTTCCTTTTAATTTCAAGGAAACGATATTGGTATCAGACTGTACTTCCAGACTTTTTTGGTACTCTCCTTCAATAAATTTAGTTTGACTTGCGTACTTTTTTGAATCATTTAAGGCTGTCAGGTACTTATTTTGGGTATCCTCCAATTGATGGCTTAAATGTAAGATGGAAACCGTGCTTACGACCAATAATCCAAAACAAGCGGCAAGGGATACTATATATAGTTTCAGGCTAATGACCCTGGCATTGCTTTTCGTATTTTCATTTGGGTTTAATGGGCTTACCCTAGTTTCCTTACCTTCTTTTGCACTCTCTTGAAAATCCAATGCCGCTTCAATTCTGTTTTTCAATTCCCCTTTTGGCTCTATGGAATTTTCCATGGCAAATTTTTCAAAATAAGCCTGAATAGCCTTGAGTTCCTCGGCTACCTCAGGATATTTAACCGCCATAGCTTCCACTTCCTTCCTTCCTTCTGCATCAAGTTGATCTAAAGCATAAAGCTCCAGATTTCCCGACTCGATATATTCTTTACTTTCCACTTTGTCTAGTATTAAAACCTAATTAAACAATTTTCGCAACTCCAAAATCCCAGATCTTAGCCTTGTTTTTATGGTTCCCAGGGGGATGCCCAATTCTTCCGAGGCTTCCACATGCGTATATCCCTTTAAATAAATTAAATCCACAATTTTTTGCTGTTCTGGTTTCAATTCCTCCACCATTTTCTTTAGGCCCAGGGTGTCTGGGTTCATGGAAGTATGGTTAACGGAATCCAGCATATCTACGAGGTTTTCTGCATCCTGGTTTTTAGATTCATTTCTATACCCTTTAGACCGAACCTTGTCAATGGCCATATTTCTTGCAATATTCATTAACCAGGTAAAAAGGGAACCTTTTTGAGAATCATAGGTTCCAACCGAATTCCAAACCCGCATAAAGGTTTCTTGAAGGACATCTTCGGATATCTCCTCTACCTGTACGATTCTATGAATTATTCCTAATAAAGCGGATGAATACATATCGTACAAACAGTCAAATCCAAGTTTCGACCTTTTTTGTAACTCCAGAATTAATTCCTTTTCAGGAAGACTGTTCTTTTTCTTAGCCACGTTCCAAAATTGATTTTAAAGATATTGAATTCCTATAAATATAGATTTCCAAATCCAAGATAGATGAAATCGTATTTTATCATTTTTATGGTAATGGGAATTTTTCTTTCCTGTTTTTCGCTAAAGGAAAAATTAGGGGATCCCGTAAATTAATTTCTATTGTTAAAAAGTGTAAAAACTTTCAAGGAATTATAAAATGGGTTGTCTAATTTTGAATGTGTTAAAAACTGGACTCCAAATACTTAAGAACCGATATTTCCTTACCTCCCTGGTATTTCTGCTTTGGATGTTATTTCTGGATAAGGATGATCTTTTTACCCAAATAAACCTTGATCGAAAATTGAACGATGTGGAATCCCAGAAAGAGTATTATCAAAAGGAGATCCAAAAACTAAAAACAGATTTGGTAGATTTAAAATCCAGACCCGAGAAATTGGAAAAATTAGCCCGGGAAAAATATTATATGAAAAAGGATAATGAGGATGTTTACGTACTTATTACCGAAAAAAAAACCAAACAAAAAGATAGCTTTTTTAATAAAATCCGTTCCATTTTCTCAAAGCCCACTCCAAACTAAGCAATACCAAAAGGAGTCCCAGTATTATTGGCCATTCAATCCAGGCTAAATAGCCTTTTCTTTCATGTATTACGGGTTTTATAGATTCATTCCCCATTAAGGAATTTTCAAGTCCCGGCATATGGTTTTCGGTATAAAAGAATCCTCCACTTTCCCTGGAGAGCCTTTTTAAAATAGAATGATCGGCTCTTGTATCGGCAAACTCCAACGAAGAGGGCTCAACCAGAAAATTACCCGTTTTAATAAAATCATTTCCCTTCATTTCGGGGGCTTTCGCAATATAATTATAATTCCCAACGGGCAAATTACCCAGGTTTAATTCATAATGAACTCCTTCGGGAGAAAAGGAATAATGAAAAACTTTTTTGTCCTGGTTTACCAAATCAAATTGGACAGGGGTATTGGTGATTAATTCAAAATTCTTATTGTAAACCTCTGCCTGAACCTGGATCGTTTCATTTTCATTCCATATTTTCTTCGTCTGAATTAGGCGAAAACGACTTTTATCCTCTAAAACCGTTAAATAAGAAATAATTTTTTGAAGGAAATCATCTACCAAATGATGATTTCCTGTCCTGGCAAATTCATAGGTCCTCCATTTCCATATTCCCTCCCCCATAATCCAGGCATTCTTTTTATTGCCCTTGTCCTCCAATAAAATAAGGGGACTTGGGGCTAAATTCGGGTTGGTTACCAGGCTGGAGCTGGCCAAAACATATTCAGGATTAAATCCACCAAGCTGAAACATTCCTTCCAGGGGAGGGAATTTGGGCACCATTTCAACCAGGCTATCATCCAGACTAAAGAGTCTAAAATCTTTATTGATTCTATCAACCTTATTTCCAAATGTACTTATTCTGGAAAGAAAAGGGCTATTTCCCGTTTGCTGGTAGGGTTCAGGTGCCCCAGTTTGAACTCCCAGAATTCTTAATACAGGTAAACCATTCAATTCCTTTTCCAGCGTTCCAGACAAGCGATCTCCATTTAGTGTAGGGATTTGGTAAAGGATCACACAGGAATAAGAAGATATATTTCCCAGATTTTTATCGGTAGGAAAATGAAAATGGACTTCATTATGATTGGATAAACCCAGGGCCTGTTTTAAAGCAGAAATATCCGGATGGTCTATATAACTCAGAATTAGAATATCCTGACGGGATTTTAAAGCGGTAATAAAAAACTTTTTAACGTTGTTTCTAAGATTTTTTTCTCCCCTAAAACCAGAAGCCTCCAATTCAAAAAGATAATTCCCGGGATTTACCAGGTCGGTTTTGAAATTAAGCCAAATTTGATCGTCCGTTCCATGCGGGTCAATATCCAATTTCTGAATAAGTTTACCGCCCTGACGTAAAGTAAGAATGCCTTTTTCTCCTCCCAGATTATGTGCCGAGACGGATACCCTAATGGGAAATTTATCACCGCTAAATACCACCTCATTATAATCAACCTGATTCAGAATAAGGTCTCTTTGAACACTGGTATCCCCCATACCAATCGAAAAAATAGGAATATGAAGTTTTGATAAACCCGGATCAGGTCCTTCCCCCTTATTGAAAAGGCCATCGGAAGCAAGAATTACGGCTCCTAAATTTCTTCCTGCATACCGATCCCGTAAAATTTCCAACATTGGGGAAAAATCGGTCTGCCTACCTGTATAAGTAAATTGCAATCCCTCCCTGGATTCTTCGCCAAAAGAATAGGTATCGACCGTGAATTTCTTTTTCAGGTGTTTAATCAATTCCTGAACCTGGGCTGTATAGGTATGAATTAGAGAATCGTTTTTCCACCCAGTTTTAGCCGATTCAGAATCATCCTGCAAGAATAGGATAACCGGCTTTTCCTCCTCTTCCTTCTTCCATTTAAAGGAAGGATCTAAAAAAAGGAAAGTGATCAGGAATATCAAAATCCCCCTTAATGCAGATAGGAATAAGCTAAGCCTTTTTCCAAATTTAGGCCCCCGGGAATAAAACCAATAGGCATAACCAAGCCCCAGTAGCAGGGGGATCAGAATCCAAAAAGGAGAACTATTCAGGTTCATAAAATAAATTTAAACCTGTTTTTTGCTAAGGAATTTAGGTTAATAAACCGCCACAAACAGAAATTACCTGTCCGCTTATATAGGAACTCATATCGGAACCCAGAAAAAGAGCCAGATTCGCCACATCTTCGCCTTCCCCTATTCGTTTCAGAGGTATATTTTTTACCCATTCCTCGGTGGTCGCATCGGGTAAAATATCCGTCATTTCGGTGCGGATAAAACCGGGTGCAATAACATTGGACCGGATATTCCGGGATCCTAATTCCAAGGCTATGGATTTTGAAAACCAATCATTCCGGCTTTGCTGGCTGCGTAATTAGATTGTCCAGCATTTCCTTTAACTCCAACAATCGAACTTATATGTATAAATGACCCCTTCTTCTGTTTCATCATGGGCTTAGATGCCGCCTTGGTGATATTGAATATGGATTTTAAATTGGTCTGAATAACCTCATCCCATTGTGCTTCCGTCATTCTAAGCAATAAACCATCGCGGGTTATTCCCGCATTGTTTACCACGATATCCAGGGATCCAAAATGGCCCACTACATCGGTGATAAGTTTTTCGGCTTCCTCAAAATTACCGGCATCCGATTTATAGGCTTTTGCCTCCGCCCCTAAGGCGGTAAGTTCTTTCTCCAGACTAAACGCCTTTTCCGGTGAGGATAGATAGGTAAAGGCCACTTTAGCCCCATTTTTTGAAAAAGCCTCCGCTATTTTCCTGCCAATCCCTTTCGAAGCCCCGGTTATCAGGGCTGTTTTCCCACTTAATAAATTATCCATCAAATCGTATTAAACCCTTGGTTTTTTCTAGCTTTTCCCTAATTTTTTCATCAGATCGGCCATGGTCTTTCCTATCACGGCGGGCGATTCTACTACCGTAATCCCACATTCCCGCATAATTTTCATTTTCGCCGCGGCGGTATCATCTGCACCACCTACAATAGCACCCGCATGCCCCATTCTTCTTCCTGCGGGGGCTGTTTGCCCGGCAATAAATCCTACTACAGGCTTGGTTCCATGCTCTTTAATCCAATGAGCGGCCTCTGCCTCCATAGACCCTCCAATTTCACCTATCATGATAATACCGTGTGTATCCGGATCATTCATTAATAATTCCACTGCCTGACGGGTATTGGTTCCAATAATAGGATCTCCCCCTATTCCAATGGCCGTAGACTGCCCTAATCCTTCCTTAGTAATTTGATCTACCGCTTCATAGGTAAGGGTCCCTGATTTGGAAACGATTCCAATATGACCTTTTCGAAAAATGAAACCTGGCATAATACCCACTTTTGCTTCTCCGGCAGTAATCACACCAGGACAATTCGGACCAATTAAGGTGGAATTTTTTCCCTGTAAAAAGGCCTTCACTGCAATCATATCCTTCGTTGGAATTCCTTCCGTTATACAAACAATAACTTTAATTCCTTCACTGGCCGCTTCCATAATCGCATCGGCCGCAAAAGGAGGTGGCACAAAAATGATGGAAACATCTGCATGGGTGGCCGCAACCGCTTCTGCCATTGTATTGAATACGGGAAGGTCCAAATGTTTTTGACCACCTTTTCCGGGGGTTACCCCTCCAACTACCTGGGTTCCGTATTCAATCATTTGGGTGGCATGATAGGTGCCTTCTGTCCCTGTAAATCCTTGTACCAGGATTTTCGAATCTTTATTTACTAAAACGCTCATAGTAGTTTTTTTGCATTACAAATCTATCTGAATTTATAGAATTAGGAAATCAGGCACGAATTCCCTGGCTATTAAATTGCAAATCGTATAATCGTTTATAGGCTCCACCCTTCTTTAATAATTCCTGGTGGCTTCCAATTTCCTTTATTTCCCCTTTATCAAGTAAAATAATTTTATCCACATGGCCTATTGTGGATAATCTATGGGCAATAATGATGGAAGTTCTTCCTTCCATAAGTTTTAATATAGCCTCTTGGATCATTTCTTCTGTTTCATGATCCACAGAAGAGGTTGCCTCGTCCAATACCAAAATTTTAGGGTCATGAACCAAAGCCCGGATAAACGATAATAACTGGGCTTGACCTATAGACAGGGTTCCTCCCCGTTCCATAACATTATAGGAATAGGATGCGGGTAAGCGCTCAATAAATGAATGGGCCCCTACCCGTTCTGCAGCGATCCGAATTTTTTGATCGGTAATGCCCATATCGCCCATTCGGATATTTTCCGCTATGGTATTAGAAAATAGAAATACATCTTGTTGAACAGTTTTAATCCTGGAACGTAAATCTTGTAGGGAATATTCCCGAATATCAATCCCATCTAATTTGATGGAGCCTTTATTTATTTCATAAAACCGGCTTAAAATTTGGATAATGGACGATTTCCCTGCCCCTGTTGCCCCAACCAAGGCAATCGTCTGTCCAGGATTAACCGTGAAGCTTATATTTTTTAATACCCAATCGTCTTCGTTATAAGCAAACCAAACATTCTCAAATTCAATCTTTCCTTCGAAAGGTGGGGGAATGGCCTTCCCTAAATCGGGAGTAAATTCCTTATGATCAAATAAATAGAATATTCTACCGGCACTAACCATGCCTAATTGAAGGGTATTAAATTTATCGGCCAGATCCCGGATAGGTCGAAATAAAAGATTGATATATAATAGAAAGGAAACTACCAGACCCGGTGATAAATCATGGCTAAGTATCCTGGCCGATCCATACCATATTAAAAGGCCCATGGAAAGAGCGGAAATAATTTCTACAAAAGGGAAAAAAACAGAATAGGAAAAATTGGAGCGAATATTGGCATCCCGATAACGCCCGTTTATTTTCTTGAATTTATTCATTTCCTGGTCCTCCCTGGCAAAAATCTGAATAAGGCTTATTCCGGTAATATGTTCCTGGAGAAAACTGTTTAAGGCCGCTACTTCCGTCCGTACCGAGGTAAAAGCCTTTTTTATGGATTTCTGAAAAACCAGGGTACCAGCAAATAAAATGGGAATAGGTGCTAATACCACCAGGGTTAAACGAAAATCCGAATAAAACATAAATCCCATCAGGGCCAGAATTTGTAATATGGAACCAACAATTTCAATAAGCCCATCCGAAAAAACATCGGCTATGGTTTCCAAATCGGAAATAGTTCTGGTATTTAACTGCCCTAGTGGGGTCTTATCAAAGAACTTTAAACGGGAGTAAAGAATAGTATTAAAGGTTTCCACCCGCATATCTTTAATAACCGATTGCCCCAGAGAATTAGTGAGGAAACTATGAAAATATTGGATCAGGGTTTGAACGCCTAATAGAAAGAGCATAATCAGGGTCATTTTCAATAATCCCTGAAACTGGTAGTATAGGATATAATGGTTAACGGTATATTCTATTAAATAGGGGCGAACCGGAGAAATCAGGGCTAATAAAACCGTGAGTACAATGGACCAATAAAAATAAGCCTTATAGGGTCTTGCATATCCCAGTATTCTACGAACCAATCCCAGATCAAAGGCCTTCCCGCTGGTACTGCTCATAAAGAACTATTTCTGGATTTTGTTCGCATATAGGGTTTCGGTTCCGGTAAGGGATATGGATACTGAATATGCTGCAAATATAAGCCATCCGGGGAAACTGAAGCACCTGCTTTACCCCTATCTCCCGATTCCACAATTTTTCTTAAATCTTCCATGCTTATTTCACCCCATCCCAAACGCAATAAGGTGCCGACTATGGCACGGACCATATTTCTTAAAAAGCGGTCGGCTTCTATTTGGAAAACCAGCTCCTCTCCTTCCCAAACCCATTCTAATCTATTCAGTTTACAAATATTGGTTTTCACTTGGGTATTCGATTTACTAAAACAGGAAAAATCCTGGTATTCTTTTAATACCTCCGAACCCTTTTGCATTCGTTCCACATCCGGATAATACGAACAGAAACTGGACAATCCTTTTAAAAAGGGATTCTTTTTAAAATATAAACGATAATTATAGGTTCTCCATATAGCATCAAATCTTGCATGAGCCCCTTCATGCATTTTAAAAATAGACTTTACTACCATATCGTCCGGAATCAGGGAATTTAACTGATGAATAAATGGCTCATTAAACACATCCTCTTCGGCATCAAAATGAGAAAAATGTTGAAGGGCATGAACGCCCGAATCCGTTCTCCCGCAACCAGTCAAGTCTAATTCCCTTCGTAAAAGGGTGCCCATAGCCCCTTGTAAAACACCTTGAATGGAATGCGCATTTTCCTGGATCTGCCATCCATGAAAATGGGTTCCTTTATAGGCAATCTCCATAAAGAATCGATTCTTTTGCATCCTCTTTGTTACTTAAATACTTTAAAAACATAAAAACAGAATCCTGTTTCCAGTCCTTTATACCATGACTTATACGAAAAGAGGCTATTACAATAATTTTTTTACCCTAACAATCCAGCTGGAACTTTTCCTCGTAAGTATGGTCAAATGTAAACAAACCAAAGTTTCTCTAATCGGGTTCCGTGCACAATACCAAAGGGGATTTCGAAAAGAGACCTTAAACCAAAAAAACAAAAAAATGAAAAAGACAATTTTAGTAATCGCACTGGCACTTGTGTCCGTAATTTCTTTAAAAGCCCAGAAAATGAAAGATCCTATGGTAGGAGGTGCTGCTATGTACCCAACCAAGGATATTATTGACAACGCTGTTAATTCCAAGGATCATACCACCCTGGTTGCAGCGGTAAAGGCGGCTGGTTTGGTAGAAACATTAAAAGGAAAAGGTCCTTTTACTGTTTTTGCCCCTACCAATGCTGCTTTTGATAAATTACCTGCCGGAACAGTAGATAATTTATTGAAGCCAGAAAACAAAGCTACTTTGGTTAAAATCTTAACCTATCACGTGGTGGCGGGACGTTATAGTGCTAAAAAAATCATTGCCTTAATAACAAAAGGAAATGGAAAAGCAGAATTAAAGACGGTTCAAGGTGGAATTTTAACAGCTTCTATAGTTGAAGGAAAAGTAGTTTTAACCGACGAAAATGGCGGAACAGCTACGGTAACCATTGCCGATGTATTCCAAAGTAATGGAGTGATCCATGTAATTGATGGAGTAGTTACCCCAAAGTAAGTTTAAAGTAAGCTTAAAATAAAAACCTAAAAGGCTTTATCCCTCTGGAATTATTCAGAGGGATTTTTTTTTAGATTTGATTTATGTTACAAAGAATTCAATCTGTTTATCTATTCCTCGCCTTCTTGGCTTTGCTCTTATTAGGAACTTTCCCTGTTCTTCATTTCAATCTGGAATCGGGTACAGGAAGTGCTTATTCCTTCCCCCGGGAGGAAAATATTGAGATATCCTGTTTAAAGGATACCTGCACCCCAACGGGTCATCCTAACCAGGTGGACAAGAATATTTGGCATTATGTAAATCTATCCATTTGGGCTATAACCGGAATTTTAATACTGGCTTGTATATTTCTTTTTAAAAACAGAGCCCTGCAAATTCGCTTATGCTGGGTTTGTCTTGCCTTATTATTTGGTTTGGCCATTTTAATCTACTGGGATATTACAGGGTATAAAGGCTTAATCCAGGACGAAGGAATCGGATTGGGGGCTTATGCTCTCTCCATAATCATGCTCTTACTTATCCTTTCCAGGAGGACAATTCTTAAGGATGAAAATTTAGTTCGGTCAGTAGACCGATTACGCTAGAAAAACTCTATCTTTGCGGCGTCTTTAATAAAAAAGTTAAAGCATCAATTAAATTTTATGAACCCATTTGAAGAATTGGGTATCAGCCAAAACGTGTTAAAAGCCATAGCAGAATTAGGCTTTGAAACACCGACTCCTATACAAGAAAAATCAATACCCGTTTTATTAGAAGGCGAAACTGATTTTGTGGGACTTGCGCAGACCGGAACAGGAAAAACTGCGGCCTTTGGCCTACCCTTAATAGAATTGTTGGATCTATCGATTAACCAACCCCAGGGCCTTATTTTATGCCCAACCCGTGAACTCTGTTTACAAATCACTAAAGATTTGCAATCGTTCTCAAAGTATCACGGTCAAATTAATGTCACTGCCATTTATGGAGGTGCCAGTATTACAGAACAATTAAGAAGCATTCGAAAAGGTTGCCAGGTTATTGTAGCCACTCCCGGACGTATGCTTGACGTGATTAACCGAGGTGGGGTTAATTTCTCAGAGGTTCGTTATCTGATTTTAGATGAAGCCGATGAAATGTTAAACATGGGATTCCAGGAGGATATTAACAGTATTCTTTCCAATACGCCCAAGGACAAAAAAACCTGGTTGTTTTCCGCAACCATGCCAGCCGAAGTAAGAAGGATTGCCAGTAAATACATGGTTAACCCTTTTGAATTGACCGTTGGTGAAAAAAACACGGCAAATGTTAATATAGAACATGAATACTATATTGTTCGTGCAAGGGATAAATACCTGGCTCTAAAGAGAATTGTTGATTTTAATCCGGATATCTTCGGGATTATTTTTTCCAGAACCAAAATTGAGACCCAGGAAATTGCCGAAGCCCTGATTAAGGATGGGTATAATGCCGATTCCCTTCATGGTGATCTTTCCCAGCAGCAAAGGGATAAGGTAATGAAACGGTACAGGGATCGTTCTTTACAAATTTTAGTAGCGACCGATGTGGCCGCCCGTGGAATTGACGTACATGATATAACCCATGTAATCAATTATTCCCTTCCCGATGAAATAGAGAATTATACCCATAGAAGTGGAAGAACGGCCAGAGCCGGGAAAACCGGGGTTTCTATTTCCATTATAAATTCCAAGGAATTAGGAAAAATTAAGCAATTGGAAAGAGCCATAAACAAGAAATTCACAAAATGTGATATTCCTGGTGGCTATGAAATTTGTGAAAAGCAATTATTCTCCATTGTCCACAAAATCCATAATGTTCCGGTAAACGAGGAGCAAATTGCCCCTTATATGCCAAGAATTATGTCCGAATTTGAGGATATGACCAAGGAGGATTTTATTGCCCGTTTTGCTTCTATCGAGTTTAATCGTTTTCTGGAGTATTATAAAAATGCACCGGACCTGAATGCCGTTTCTGATGTTCGGGATGGAGCACGTGGGGAAAGGGGAGACAGACCCGATCGAAGAGAAGGATCCGATGGGGTTTCCGAGCGATTTGGTCGCGGAGGTTCCAAGGGAGATTTTACCCGTTTGTTCATCAACCTGGGATCGGTCGATGACCTGACTCGTGGCGATTTATTACGATTAATTTGTGATAATGCCCATATTGAAGGAGCAAAAGTTGGTAAAATTGATTTAAAAGGTGTCTATTCCTTCTTTGAGGTGGAAAATGACCTGGTAAATAAAGTTTTTGAAGGATTCAAGGAGGTGGAACATTCGAACCGTAAGGTAAGAATTGAAGTATCCCAGGATGGCGATAAACGCAGAGAGGAAAGAAGAGGCGGGTTCGGTGGAGGAGGCGGAAGCAGTTTTGGCGGTAAACGCAAAAGCTATAGTTCTGGTGGTGACCGGGGAGATTCTTCTGGAGGTCGTCCGAAAAAACCCTACCGCGGTGGGGAACGAGGAGACCGATACTAATGCCTCTTTAATACCAAAACTTGATCAAAAAAAAACCCGGAAATTCCGGGCTTTTTTCATTTAGGATATTTGAATTATTTCTTTTTCAAATATTCCTTGTTACCATTTTTGTTAATGTAATACTTTCCCCCTCTTGGTCCGGTCATTACCGTTTCACCATGGGGTCCTTTCAAACTAGCATCCACTTGGTCAGCCGCTTTCGTAGCAGAACTCGATACTGCTTTTTTAGTGCTGGTAACTACAGGAGCTGGAGTAGAAGCAGTAGGGGCAGTGGTCGTAGTGGTAGTGGTGGTTGCAGGAGCCGTAGTGGTTCCGGTTGCAGAACTCTTATAACGCTTATCTACTTTTCCAGACTTGGTTAAATGAGCATCCGTAGTAGTGGTTGTAGTCGTATTGGCAGCTGGAGTGCTGGTGGTAACCGTAGAGGTACCGGCCGACTTATACCTTTTGTCTACTTTTCCGGATTTTGTAAGATGGGGTCCCGGACTTGTGGTGGTAGTAGTAGGTGTAGTGGTTTGAGCCATTGCCAAACTGGTAGCAAATGTCAATCCTAGAGCTAAAAACAAACGATTTTTAAAATTCATGTTTAATTGCATTAAATTAATTTGAGAAAAGTAACAAATATTTTATATTAAAAACAAAATTTTATTGAACAAATAAATTTTCGGCAAATTTCTGGGAAATAGAAATTTTTATACCGATCTCATTCTCAATGGTATAAGAATCATCAAAACTCATCACTTCTAGAATTTTTATTTTGGAACCGATGCCCAAATGTAGCTTTTGAAGGTATTGAAGAAAGCTGGAAGAAGAATCCTTTACGGCTACAATCCGACATAGGGTACCTGGTTCCATCTGGGATAGAAGGGTCTTCTTTTGATTTTTAAAGCTTCCCTCGGCATTGGGAATGGGGTCTCCATGAGGGTCGAATTCCGGATATCCTAAAAAGGCATCCAACCGTTCAATTAAAACCTGAGATTGTATATGTTCTAATTGTTCTGCCAGTTCATGAACTTCGTCCCAGGTAAAATGAAGATTTTCATGCAGAAATACTTCCCAAAGCCTATGTTTTCTAATTATTTGTATCGCTCTTCGAGATCCTTCTTCGGTCAGGCTTACCCTTTTATATTTTTCATATTCTATCAGGCATTTTTCAGACAACCTTTTTAACATATCGGAAACGGAGGAAGGCTTGGTTTGATATTTTTCCGAGATCTCATTGGTGGAGGTGGCATTATCGGAACTAGCTGTACTTAGGGAATAAATTATTTTTAAATAATTTTCCTCGGTGAAACTTAAATTCATAATTCCTTATTAATGAAGCTCAAAACTGAGTTTTTCCATCTCCTCGGCAGGATTAGCACCCTGATATAATATACGAAAAACCGTTTCAGTAATGGGAAGATTCAAATTATTTCTTTCCAGAATATGGTGCATGGAGGCCGATGCATAATAACCCTCGGCTACCATATTCATCTCCAATTGAGCCGACTTAATAGAATAGCCTTTTCCAATCATAGTACCAAAAGTTCTGTTCCTGCTAAATTGAGAATAGGCAGTTACCAATAAATCTCCCAGATAGGCAGAATCATTAATATCCCTTTTCATCGGAAAAAGGGTATCCATAAAAACAGCAATTTCTTGAATAGCATTAGAAACAAATACAGCCTGAAAATTATCCCCATAGCCCAATCCATGAAAAATTCCCGAGGCCAAAGAAATTATATTTTTCAGAACCGAGGCATATTCGGTTCCATAAATATCCCTGGAAGGCTGGGTACGTATATAATGGTTTTTAATAAAGCCTTCCACAAGGGAAGTATTTACCAAATTCAAACAGGCAATGGTCAGGTAGGATAACTTTTCCTGGGAAATTTCCTCCGCATGACAAGGACCCGTTAATACCACAAAATCTTCCATAGGGACATGAAAACGATCTTTCATATAATCCGCAATCACCTGATCCTTTCCCGGTACCATTCCTTTTATGACCGAAATAATCCTTTTTCCCTTAAAATGTTCAGGCTCTAAATCTTCCAGCTCCTTTTCCAAAAAAGCGGCTGGTATTCCTAATAAAACCCAATCTGTTTTTTCCAGGGTTTCCTTTAAATTTGATGAAATATTTTCAGGAGGTAGGGTTATAGGAATCGAGGATAAATAATGGGGATTATGCTTTAGGGCACGAATCTGCCTCGCATGATCTGGTCTTCGAACCCACCAAAAAAGTTCCACGGACTTATTATCCGAAAATATTTTAACCAGGGCGGTAGAAAAACTACCCCCGCCCAGGATGGATAATTTGGGTTTTAGGGGTTCAGACAAGGAAAACTTATTTTTTATCCGTATAGGTCAGCTTGTCAATCCCCACTTTCTGAACTTTTTGTCCGTCTTTAAGTTGAGTACTAATAGCCAGATTGGGAGCAATAACCACTTCCTCTCCTTTGTTTAATCCCGATAATACCTGGATATGAAATTGATCCTGAATACCGGTCTTAATAGGTCTTATTTCAATTTTTCCATCTTTATAAACTAAAACCACCTCCACTAAATTGGAGCCTCCTTTGGTAAGGGCTGGTGTATCTTTCGAGCCATTTTTTCCTGAAAGATTTTTTGCCTTGTCGGCTTTTATGGCCGAGTCCGTACGGGTAGTTACGGCCTGAATAGGAATTGATAGGGTATTCGTTACTTTCTGCGTTTGTATTTCTACGGAAGTACTTAATCCAGGTTTAAAAGGTGCATCCTGACTTCCCGATCCTTTAATTAAATCGGAATAGGATTCTGGTAATAGTCTAATTTTTACTGAAAAATCCGTTACCTGGTCCACGCTGGAGGTTGTGGTAGAAGTTGTATTGGAAGAACTTCCAATTTGGTAAACCACGGCCTTGAATTTTCTTCCGTGAAAAGCATCTACCTCAATGGTGGCCGTATCCCCAATTTTTAACCGGTTAATATCATTTTCGTTCACATCTACCTTCGCTTCCATTGCCCCTAAATTGGCAATACGCATCATTTCGGTTCCTGCCATTTGAGAGGTTCCCACCACCCTTTCTCCTAATTCTACACTTAATTTTGAAACCGTTCCTTTTACCGGGCTAAAAATAGTGGTCTTTGCTAAATTATCGGACGATTCTTTTACCGATGCATCGGCCGATGCAATCGTGTATTTGGCTGCTTCCACACTATGTTTTAGACCGGCAATATTGGATTTGGCTGCTTCATAATCCGAGGCCGCTTTATCAAATTCCGATTGGGATACTACTTTATCCTTTAATAGTTTCAAGGTCCGGTTATAAACCGCCTCAGTATTTTTAAAGGTTGCCTCGGCTTGCGCCAGCATTTGCTGGGCATTGGCATATTGGGCCTTCGATTGGTTGACATTCGAAATAGACCGGTTTAAACTGGCTTCATAAACATCTGGACGAATTTTGGCTAATAATTGACCTTGCTCCACATGATCTCCTTCTTTAATGGTTAAAACCACAATCTCCCCGGAAACATCCGGACTGATCTTAACTTCTTTAACAGGCTCAATTTTTCCACTAGCCGAAACGGTTTCCACAATATCCTGGGTACTTACTTTATCGGTAGCCACCTGTACCAAATCTTCCTTCCCCCACCAACCAGCAAATTTTCCAACCAGGGCAAGGGCAACCAGGCATACTAAAAGAATTATAAGGATTCTAGGTAAATTATTTTTTCGATTCGCCATCTGATTTACTAGTTTTCTATTGAATTATAAGGTAATTGGATTTCCAAGATAAAAATCTATCACCTTTGCTTTAAAAAGATAATTATACTTATTCTGAATGGCCGTGGCTTCTGCAAGGGCATACTTGCTTTTTGCCAGGTTATAATCCAAAGAGTTTAATAAGCCTACATTATATCGAATCTGGCTAAAATAAAAAGCTTTTTTAGATGATTCCGATGCCGATTGAGAAGCATAATACGTCTTTTCCGCTGCCCTAAGGTCTATAATGGCCTGAACAATGGTTTTATTGAGATTGGCCTTGGTTATTTCCTTATCCAAAACCGATTTTTGGTATAAATAATTAGCCCTCTTTACGGCAAGTCTTTGCTGACCCCCATTAAAAATAGGAAGGGATAGTGTAAGGTATAATTGTTTGGTTATATTATTTTTTAGCTGATCAGAAAAAGGAATAATGGAATAAGTAGTATTTACCACCGGTTGTAAAACTTGGTCTTTTGAATTCTGAGTAATCAAACCAGTATTGGTATAGGTTCCCGTCAAGGTTTGGGTAGGTGTGGTATAATTTGGGGAATAAACAGCCGCATAGGAACCGCCCAAGGTTAATACCGGAGAAAGCCCCCCTTTGGCTACTGCTAGATTTTTCTGGTATGCTAATGTGGAATTTTCGGCCGCTTTAATATCAGGCAAATTCCCACTGGCCTTTGTATAAACATCGAGTGGATCGTAATCAGTTCTAATCTTACTAATATCCAAGGAATCTACCCTATCTACTTCAAAAGGTTTTGCGGGATCCAGGTTTAAATAAGTGGCTAGGGTGGTCTTACTAATATCCAGGTTATTTTGATAATTGGTCAGGTTCAATGCATCCTGATCATACGAAGCCTTATCATTTAGATAATCGGCCTCCGTAATCGTACCTGCTTCCAATTTTTTCTGATCGAATTCCAGGGTTTGTCGACTTACTTCCAATTTATCTTTCCCGGAAACGATTAAGTCCTGATAACTTAAAATGGCTATATAATAGGTAACCACATTTAGGATAAGATCGTTCTTACTCTTTTCCAGACTATTCTGATCGGCTAATAATTGATATCGGTTTTGCTTTATAAGGTTTAATTTTTGAAAACCTCCAAAAAGCACTACCTGGGAATTTAACTGCCCCTGGTCATAAGAGGTATTATTATTAAAATAGGTATTCGTGGTTGGATTGATGGACCGACCATAGCTATTAAACCTGGAAAGGTTTCCCGTTAAATTAGGAAGAAGATTTAATTTGCTTTGCAACAAAATATCATCGTCCAAGGCTCTATTCAAACGTAATTCTTTCAGGCTTAAATTATTATTTACTGCATAATCGACCGCAGTCTGCAAGGAAAATTTTTGTTGAGCAAAGCCCCTGGTTATTCCCATAACCATTCCCAATAAAAGGATAATGGCCAGAATGCCTCGCTTATATCTAATTCTTTCGTTTTCTATCATATAATCGGGTAGACTTTTCAACATGAAAAATACATAGGAATATCAACATTCCTGGTACAAACAAAAATTTCAACGATTTTACAAAATAATTATGGTTTCCCGATTTTCTTTAAAAAGAAATGCCATTTTTAAATAAAAAACTCCCATTTTTCTGGATGGCGGGAGAGAAATCAGACCTGCTTATTGGACAAAAAAAAATCCGGACACTCTAAATCCGGATTTTCCACAAACATTTTATATGATATGATAAGAACGAAAGAGTAAAGGGGAAGAATAGATTCAGGGCTTCGTTAAACCCATAATTTCTATTTTTTTAAGTTAACGTAATATTAACCCAAAAGGATACAATTGTTTTAAATATTTAGATAAAGATTTTCGTAATAATTTTACTACAAAGAATA